>OCTW011496140.1_pt1 | contig 33410 bp, 27 predicted proteins | sample 1539671 | NCBI WGS metagenome assembly OCTW01 (sample SAMN02144230, study PRJEB22623) | gut metagenome | biome: sheep rumen | host: Ovis aries | place: New Zealand
GTGGGGAAGGCAAATGATTTCTCCTAGATCCATCAAGGCTTGATTGAAGTCGCCAGGCCTTTCTTCCAACCGTTCGAATAAGAATTGGTGACACGTTTCCTTGGCTTTTTCTTCTCTGATATCCAACGTTGAGCAAGTCAGGCGAGAGAACACGCGAAGCAAGTTGCCATCGACCGCCACGGCTTTCTTTTGAAAAGCGATAGAGGCAATCGCCGCGGCCGTATATTTCCCAATTCCCGGAAGTTTTGCCAATAAGGATTCGTCTTCGGGAAGTTTTCCCTGATATTTGTCCACCACTTCCATCGCCGCTTTTCTTAGGTTTCTTACCCGAGAATAATAACCAAGCCCTTCCCATAATTTGAGGCAGGTATCTTCGGAAGCGCTGGCTAATGATTCGATGGATGGAAGGGCGGCGAGGAACCTTGCATAATATCCTTTGACGGCTTCTACTCGGGTTTGCTGAAGCATGATCTCGCTCAGCCAAACATGATAAGGCGTAGGATTTGAACGCCAAGGCAAAAGGCGATGGTTTTGATCGTACCAATCAAGTAACCGTTTCGAAAAAGAGGCTGTCATAATCGTTGATATAGCACCACTTAAGATGGACTGTGGCTTAAGAAAAGTATAGCCATTCTTTGGAACCTAGACAGCGTTAAGATACGATTTTTGATTTTTCCATTTTGAAAAATAGAAAGAGTCTTTTATAATAATTCACGCTGCATCGTTGTGGCAAAAGCGCCCAGCTGGCGGAATGGTAGACGCAAACGACTCAAAATCGTTCGGAGAAATCCATGCGAGTTCGACTCTCGCGCCGGGCACCAAGGATAAGAAAAAGGCCTTCAAAGATTTGAGGGCCTTTTGCTTTGATTGCTAATTCAATAAGATCGTCCGTTTCTTGCCGTCAGGCGATTCCACCACAATTTTTTCGTAAGGTGATCTCATGCCTTCGTGCACTTTCTTGATCTTGAGATTTCCCTGGGGATCGATATGGAAATCGTAGAGGATATAGCATCCTTTTTGGTAACAAAGGCCATCGCCTTCATCCGCATAATGATGGTAAGAGACTTCCCCGCCCGTCCAATAAAGCCTCAAGGTCTTGGGCTCGTCTTTTTGTGCCAATGGGGTTAAAGAATTCTTACGGACAAAGAGATTTGGATGCCCTGGTGGGCAAGGTAGGATATGATGCCCTTTTCGATATTCTTTGCCGGTCGCATATTCGATAAAATCGTCCGGGAGATAAAGAAGACGTTGGCTCTCTCCTGGCTTTAAGGCTGGCGCCAAAAGCAAAGAAGAGCCAAGCATCAATTCGCTGGATTCTTGGAGAAGAAGTGAATCTTCTGGATAGTTATAAATCAAAGGGCGGAGCACGGCTTCGCCAGTTTCCTCATAAGCGCGGAACAAGTCATAAAGATAAGGAATCAATTCATAACGCAACAAGACGGCGTTGCGGTAGGCCTCTCGATATTTGCCTTTCAATAAATATCCTTCCTGTCTTCTGCCATGATCACTATGGTTACGGAAAAAGGGATTGAAGATTGAGGCCTCTGCCCAACGAGCGATTAATTCATCGGTTGGGTCACATTTGAAACCACCAATATCAACCCCGACGTAACTCACGCCAGAAAGCGACATGTTGCAAAGCTGAGGGATCATATTCTCTAAATGCGACCAAGAAGCGGTATTATCCCCTGTCCACATTCCCGCGTATTTGATGGTTCCCGCAAAAGCGGCGCGGGTTAAGACGAACGGACGTTTCCCCACTTCTGACAAGGCTTCGTGAGTCGCTTTGTTTTCGAAATGCGCATACACGTTATGCCCCAATTCGCTAGGCAGCCCACCCATGTCAACTGCATCAGGGAAATTGCCATCGAAAGTGGTTGGCTCATTCATGTCATTCCAAATCCCGGCAAAGCCGTAAGAGAGGAAACGTTTTATTTCCTCTTTCCACCACTTCCGGCAATCTTCGTCTAAAAAAGCAGGGAAAACGGAAGGGCCTGGCCAGACAGGGCCTTGGAAAAGTCGCCCATTCAAAGTGCAGAATGTCTTCCTCTTTTTTCCTTCTTCGAAGGTGGGGTCGCCTTCTTTCGCCTTGACACCGCAATCGACGATTGGGACGACTGACACCCCTTCTTTTTTCTTTTCTTTTACCCAGGAAGCGAGATTTGGGAAAGAAGTTTCGTTGATCGTGAAATCGGCAAAGCCATCCATATAATCGATATCCAGGTAGATGGCAGAAAGAGGAATCCTCGCTTCACGGTATCCTTGAATCACTTCGTCATAATCCGCCTCATTAAGATAGCCGAAGCGAGATTGTTGGTGGCCCAAGGCCCAAACAGGGGGCAAAGAACCGCGACCCGTTAATTCCGTGAAGGAAGCAACTACTTCTTTAAGGGTTCCCAAAAAGAAATAAACTCGGAGCGCGCCGGCTTGATGACGAATCGAAACGAGTTCTGGGTCGCTGACGTTAAGATCAAAGAAACAACGAGAGGTATTATCGTAATAGATCCCAATGGTATCTTTTGGATCGAAAAAAGCTAGGAAATTGATGGATTTATAGAGGCTCTTCATCTGCTCGTGATGATGTTCGGGCGGATCGAAATTCCAAGATTCATATTGATGTCCTTGATGGTCTAAAGGACCGAATTTGTCACCTAATCCATAGATTGGGCCCTTATATTGGAAAGAAAAGCCATCATGTCCGTCTCTGATTGTCCCAGAAAGCAAGGTCTTTCTTCCTCTTTGGATTTCAAATTGAAGTCCGTCAAAAACGATTTGGTAATCAGAGAGACGATAAATCCATCTACCCTCTCCTTTCATTTCCCCCACAAAGGGGGTTCCCTTCTTTTCCACAATCAGGCTTTTTGGGGCGCCTTTTTCCTCCCAACAAAAACAATGGTCAGAAAGGGCGTAGAGATTCCAGGAATCGGGGTTGAATGTTTTACTCATAACGCCATTATATTCGTTTCTCGTCGAAATCTAAGGCTATGTTTTTGTCGTTTTTTTACATCATTGAAGAAACGAGCACACGCATTCGGGCAGGGCCTGTTACATTTTCTTTTTCCTTTGACAAACAAATCTAACATTTTCACAAAAGACACTAAAATTCGTTCATTCAAAGAAAGGGACTTTGTTTCCTAAGATTGAAGTGCAATTAGGCGATAAGCCAAAAAGGAGAAATCAATGAAAACCATTACAAAGTCTGCTTTGATGCTTTTCTCCATCGGTGTTTTGACAGCCTGCGGCGCTCAGGAAACCCCCACGACCTCAGGTAGCGAACCCGTGGAAAGCGAAGAACCAGGCACTTCCGTCATTTCCAGCGAACCAAGTTCAGTCGAGATCGACGATTATGCGTACGGCAAATATGTCGTTACCGACTTCGAAACCGAAAGGCAGGTCGCTTATTACGATTCTGACGATGCGACCTTATCTTTGGAAGCAACCAACACCTTCGAGGAAGGAACAGGGGCTTTACGAATCAATCCTGGCGAAATTACGAACACCATTTATCTCGCCGGCAGCCCAAATATCAAAGCCTTGGCCGATTATGCCGTCCTTGGCGCTAGAGCCTATGTCGAAGATGCAACCGCCGAAAGCGCGGAATACACCTATTCGAATTTTCTTAACGCCGAGCTCTACCATGGCGAAACCTTAGTGGACAGTTACAAGATTGTCAGAGCCAACACTTGGATCGACATCGCCTTTAACCTCACTTCCGTTGCCGATGCTTCATTAGACGATGGCGCTTTTAAAATCGTCTTAACCAAATATGTCCATGGCGTTGACGAGGAAGAAAACGACATCGTGATCCCAGATAGCGAAGCACCACAATGGAAATTGCTCCTTGATGATGTCTACGTCTCCCCCCTCGACAGCAAGATTGAAAACGCCGATACCTTCGGCAATTATGTCGACCACGACTTCGACAGCACAGGTAAAACCATCTACGATTCTGAAGATGGCTGGGGCGGATTCGATGGCTTCAAAATCTGCTATGGACACGGCTTTGTCGATGATTACGAACGTTTCGTCCACACCTCTGATGTCACCGACTATAGCGATTTCATGGGTCCGGGAACCCGTCAGTTTGCCGGTGCCTACGCTTGTGCTCTCGGCCAGACTTGGAGATGGGCTTCCTATCAAAACGACGCCTTCATCATTGATGTTGTTGCCACGAAGAAAATCTCTCTCCAACTCGTCACTTCTGATCTCATCGCCGGTTGGGCAACCACCGGAGATACGAGCGCCGATATCAATAACACTTTCTATGTGAAACGCGCTGAAGATACTCTTCCAACGACCCTTGCCAAGAGAGACAACAGCTCGAAAGAGCATTACCAGTTCGCGGAAATCGAATTGGATGTCGGGGACCATTTCTTCTGGCATTTCATCAGCTCCGCCAGCGACATCATCATCCTTGAATGTCTCTGGAATTATCGGATTGGCACCCTCGCCGCATAAGATCGGTCGAGCTTCCTAAAAGCCATCCGCCCCGCGCGGACGGCTTTTTTCTTTCTTTAGAGCCAATTTGGCTCTAAAATATACCTAACAGGAGTTTTTGCTCATGGCCTATTTGAAAATGAATTTCGTCTCAGCCTGCCTTTCTCGCAGTGTCTCCGTCTCCCTGCTTTTGCCCTCGGGCAAAGTGGAAGAACTCTCCACCATTGCCAACGAAGGCTACAAAAAAGGCGCCCCCATGAAGGTGATCTATCTTTTGGGCGGGATCATGGAAGATGAAAGTGGCTGGTGCATCAATAGCCGTCTCCCTTCTTATGCCGAAGAACACGATTATCTGATCGTCATGCCAAATGGGGAAGGGAAAGGATACATCAACCAAGGCAAAGATCGATTTTACGACTTCATTTCCAAAGAGCTCCCCTCCTTTATCGAATCGCGTTTCTATGTCGGAAGCAAAAAAGAAGATCGGATCATCGCGGGCCTTTCGATGGGTGGTTTCGGCGCGTTGGTCCACGCCTTCTCAAAGCCTGATTTTTGGGGCTATGCCGGGGCGTTTTCGCCATTGCTTTGCGATTCGGTCTGGGGCGATAAGAAAACCCATCCATTGTCTTTGGCCATCGAAGCAGAAAAAGAACGCACGCCCCTGCCCAAAGTCTTTCACGCGATTGGGGAGGATGATTTCTTCCATGAGGATAACCTCCGTTTCCTAAACAAAACGAAAGGTTTCAAAATGTTGGACATCAAGAGCCAGATTATCCCTGGCTTTGGCCATGAATGGGCGTTTTGGGATCGGGAAATCAAAGAATTCCTGGATTGGTTAGACGAGGAGAGAAATGGTTAAGCTTCGACACAAAAAAGAATTCTTTGTGGGACTTTCGGTCGCCATCACGATTTTTTTAGCGTTGGTCGGAGCCAACTCCGTGATGCTTTATCGAAACGATAAGGCCGCAACCATCACCCAATTCAAAGGACTTAGCGCCCGCGTCAATTCCGATATGTCGCAAAATCTCAACAATATCGACGTTATTTCCCGCACGAATTTCATCAATGAAGATTTCTCGGAAACGGCAGCCGCACTTTTCACCGAAGAGGAACATGAAGCGGTCATTAGCATCCAGAATCTCTTTCAAACGATCATTTCTGCCAGTGACACTTCCTTAATCGGGGCGATTTCTTATTTCCCTTACGGAAACGAGGGGGCCGTCGATACGAATCATCAAGTTTTGGCTGGTTCCCTCATTGATTTGACCTTAGTGAATGCCGAGAAAATCATACGCAGCTCCGAGGAATATAACCCAGGCAACCTTTATACGGTGTGGGCAAGCTATGCGAATGGCGAATATGCAGCTTATCTCTTTTTCTCTCGGGTGATTCTGGATATGCGTGTCGAAAATTACAACGCGCCAATCGGGATTGTTTCGATGTGTGTCTCAATTCCGACCCTATCTGCCCCACTTTCCTATGCCTCCACGCTAAATGGGTCTTCCTTTTTCTTGCTAGATCGAGATTCAAAAATCCTTCTTTCCAGCAACCCGAGCATTCAAAGCATCGATGAGGTTAAAGGAGGGGACTACTATAATCTCTCGCTTCGCCTTGGATTCTTAGATTGGCAATTCTTTGGGGCCCAGAACACCTCCGTCGTCTGGTCCAATCTTCGTCTCAGTTTCATCATCGAAGGCAGCATTCTTCTCTTTATCGTCGTCGGTTACACGATCATCTATTTGATGGCTTATCGCAGAAGTCAGCAAGGATTAGGAGAACTCTTCGACTTCTTCTATTCTCACGAATCGTCTTCCTTAGAAAAGATGGCCCCATCCACGGACGATGAGGTGAATCGAGTCGTTGGGGCTTATAACACGATGGTCGAAAGCGTCATCGCCTTAAATGAGCAAGTCGTGGAAGAAAGAAACCGCGGATTGAGTTTGGAATTAGAGAAATCGAACATGGAAATTCAAGCCCTTCATTCCCAAATCAACAAACATTTCCTCGTCAATGCCTTAAGTGTCATCCGTTCCTATATCTCTTTGCACCATGTCGAGCAGGCTAAGGCTTGTTTGGAAAGCCTCTCGGACTTCTTGCGTTATAGCCTTACGATGGAGGATTCTTCGACGATTGGTCAGGAATTGGCCACCTCGAAGGATTATCTTTTAATCCAAAAAGCCCGTTATCCTGGGGTCGATTATGACATTGATTGCCCGGAAGAGCTTTATTCCATCGTCATTCCGAAAGTGACGTTGCAGCCATTGTTAGAAAACGCTTTTACTCATGGCCTGAGAAAGAAAAAAGGCCACATCCATATCGCCGTTTTCTTGGAAGATGAGCATTGCGTGATCGAAGTTAGCAACACCGGAACCCCACAAGACCGGAAACGAATGGAAGAAGTCAACGCCTCCCTCCGTGGGGAAAGAAAAGACGAGATCAAAAAAGACAGCCACGGTATTGCAATGGCCAATATCAAACGACGTTTTGAGCTCTCTTTTGGGGAGGGTGTCGAAGTCTTGCTAAAAGAAAAAGAGGGGAATACGGTAGCAACAATCCGTTTCCCGAAAGGAAAGGAGAACAATAATGATTCGCGTTTACCTAATTGACGATGAATCACCGATCGTCGACGAACTGCTTGCCCTCATCGATTGGCAAAGCTACGGTTTCCAAATTGTTGGCTACAGTTATGATCCAGAAGTCGCCAGAAAAGAGATTTTGGATTTGGCCCCAGACCTTGTCATTTCTGATGTTAAGATGGATGGATTGAGTGGCTTGGAGCTTTTCGTTTTGGTCTCTTCTTGCCTGCCAGGCATCCATTTCTGCTTCCTTAGTGCCTACGACAGTTTCGAATATGTTTCCGAAGCCTTGAAACTAGGTGCCGTCCGTTATTTGAGAAAGCCGATTCGCGAGAATGAGTTAATTGAGATGTTACTCGATGTCAAAGAGAATCTCTCCAACCACCTTTTAAGCGAAATCACTTCTTCGCTTTCTGAAGACTACGTCGGGGGAAGAAATGCACGCGTGCGTGAATTGTTCCAACGCCTCTTCCCTCTTCATCCGCAGCAGAAAGCAAGAATCCTCGCTTTCTATGGCAAACACGAGGGCCCACTGCCGCTGGAAAAACTTGCTGGCGATTTCCGGACATTCTATGGAGATGAGAATCTTTCCTTATCGGTGGTCGTCGACCCAAATTCAGAAGCGATTCGGGAAATCACCCAAAAAGAAAAGATTTCCGCCGGCTTAAGCGAAGAGTTTTCAGATTATCGTTTGGTTGCCGGGGCAATTCGTCACGCCAGGGCGGCCTCGAAGCAAAAATTCATCGACGGACATCATGACCTTTTAATTTATTCCGAAAACGAGAACATCCTCAAATTGCTCGAAAAAATCAACGATGTCCGAAGCGCCTCTGAATTGCAAGGGGTCCTTGCCAATATCAAGGAAATGCTCTCCGAATATGAAATTAAATCTTATGATTTGCAGAAAATCTACCGCACGATCTTCTTTAATTTGGTCAAATATGGAATCAGTTCTTACGATGAGAAGGCCGACGAACTTTCTGTCTTAGACGATTACAAGGATGTCGATGATTTCATTAACGACTTAAATAACCTCTTCCCTGGCACCAGTCCATCCAAGCCAAGTGCCAACGTCATCGGGGAAGTGATCCGCGATTTGGAAGAAAACGTCGCCGAAAGGCGGAGTCTGGCCTATTATGCGGCCAAATACAATTACAATGCCTGCTATTTCTCTCAATTGTTCAAAAAAGTGACCGGCGCAACCTTCGCCGAATATTTCATCCAACTGAAGATCAGCAAAGCTCAAACTTTGATTTCCTCAAGCAATCTTCTTCTTGCCGATATCGCTTCCCGGGTTGGGTATGACGATTATTACCACTTCTCCAAGATCTTTAAGAAATACACGGGCCTCACGCCTACGGAATACCGCGCCAGCGCGAAATAAAGTTTCGACAAACCAAACTAAATACAAGTCATTCTCAAAGCGGGGTCAATATTTTAGATTGTCTTTGCGAATGAAAAGTTTTCTCGGCAAAAAGAATCAAGAAAGCAATAACGGGGTGAGAATCGCCCCAAGAAGTAGGGCAGCCAAACTCGGCAAAAACATTTGGGATAACCGCTTTTTCTATCTTATCATGATCCCCGCGATCATCCTGTTGTTGATTTTCGCCTATGAGCCGATGTACGGCGTCATTTTGGCCTTCAAGCGTTATTCCTTCAAACTGGGGATTACTGGTTCCCCGTGGGTTGGCTTTAAAAATTTCAACGAACTCTTTGAGCAAGAGGAATTCTGGAACGCTTTCCGGAATACCTTCGTCATCAACCTTTTGAAATTGGTGGTTTCCTTCCCGTTAACCATCATCTTGGCCGTTCAGATCAACGCCATCCGTTCGAAAGTCTATAAAACCTTCGTTCAGACTTGTGTCTATTTGCCCCACTTTGTCTCTTGGGTCGTCGTGGCGGGCTTGATTTTCTCCTTATTCGATGAATCTAGCGGCCCAATCTATAACTTTTTGCTTTCCCTGGGCATCAAAACCAACGTCTTTGGCGATGGCAATCAATTTGTCGCTCTGTTGGTTCTTTCTGACCTATGGAAGGAAGTTGGCTGGGGGACGATCATCTATTTGGCCGCTTTAAGCAACATCTCCACGGAATATTACGAAGCCGCGGATGTTGATGGGGCCAACATCGTCCAACAATTTTTCCACATCACCTTGCCAGAATTGATGCCGACAATGTCGATTGTCTTGTTGTTGCGGGTCGGCTCTTTGATTGGTGGCGGATTCGACCAAATCTATAACCTCTATAACAGCCAAGTCTATGACAAAGGCGACGTCATCGACACCTATCTTTATCGTATCGGCATCGGCGATGGAAATTTCGCCTTAGGCACGGCAGCCGGTTTGTTTGAATCCTTAGCCAATCTCGTCCTTTTGATCGGGGCGGGCGTTGTCATCGGAAGAATCAAGAAGAAGGTGGAATAAATGGAAGCCATGGCAAGAACAAACGTCAAACGCGGGAAAACCACTTCTCTTCGCCGCACAAGACTAGGAAGGAAGGTCGGAAGAGCAATCAATGGCGGTCTTCTTTTCCTCGTCGCAATGACGATGCTTTACCCATTTATTCAGATTTTCTTGAAATCCTTCATGACAGATACGGACATCATCAATCAAGGCGGTTTCTTTGTCTGGCCAAACACTTGGCAGATTGAAGGCTATAAGTCCATTTTCGAGGCCGATTCCGTCTATAATGTGGGCCACGCCTTCCTGATTTCCGTCTTCGTCACAGCGGCAACGACAATCTATCAGCTGACGATCACCACCTTAGCGGCCTACGGCTTATCGAAACGTTTCCTGCCAGGGAAAAAATTCTTCTATGCTTTCTTCATCTTCACGATGTATTTCGGCGGCGGCTTGATTCCTTACTTCATCCTCATCCGCCAGCTGGGTTTGCTCAACCAGATTTGGGTCTTGATCATCCCGCAATTCATCTCCGTCCCTAATCTTTTGGTGATGAAGAGCTTCTTTGATAACTTCCCAAGTGAGGTCATTGAGGCAGCCAAAGTCGACGGGTGCAGCAACTGGAGAACTTTCATCTCCATCGTCTTGCCTCTTTCTAAAGCCGTCTTGGCCACCATCGCTCTCTTTATTGCCGTTGGGGTATGGAATAATTGGTTTACGACGATGTTATTCATCCAAGATCCCGACTTAAGACCATTAGCCTACGTCGTGCAGGTCATCATCGACATGAGCGTCGGCCGCAACACGCAGGATGGCCAAACCGTCCAATTGATTGGCAAGTCCATCCAATACGCCGCCATCATTGTCTCCACCGTGCCAATCGTTTTAGTCTATCCTTTCTTGCAGAAATATTTCGAGAAAGGAGTCATGATTGGCTCTATCAAGGGATAAACTTAAACCGCCTTTAATTCCAGGAGGAAAAAGAATATGAAACATGGAAACAAACTCACAAAGCTCGTCTTGCTCTCTGTTTTCTTGCCGGGCCTTGCCGCTTGCGGCGGGTTTGGCAACGATGACTATGGGGAAGATGGTCGAATGAACATCTCGATGTGCGGGATTCAGTTCGATTCCCTACAGACCCAATCGGCGGACACCAAACTGATCGTCGATTACGTTCAAGACAAATTCAACGTGAATTTTGACTTTATCAACATGCCGGCGGGCAACTGGAAGACGGTGCTCAACACCTATATGGCTTCGGGTGAAATCCCAGACATCTTCTTCCACACCCGTTATGAGCCAGCTTTCACGACCTGGGTCGAAGATCAGATCCTTTTCGATTTCTCGGAAATGTTGGGCGATTATCCCAATCTCACGAAAGCTTTCGACCGTTATGGCGTGAATACTTTAAAGAATTATTTCAATGGCGGCCTGTATGGCTATCCGGTCGTGATGGATGATCAAAGTGAGGACGCGATCATCAATGAACACGCGATGTTCTATCGTCGCGACTGGTATCAGAATCTCGTCAATAAAGGCTTCACCCCAACCAGTGGAAGAGCCTTGGTCGACCCAGAAGACCCCTCATTCAATTACCTCAACTTCTACGATTTAGTCGAGGGTTTTACTCTCGGTGATCCCGACGGCAATGGAAATAATGATACCTATGGTTATGCCCTTCCAAAAGAAGATGGCGTCTATTGGTGGTATCCGGTACTATCGATGTTCGGCGTCGTTGATCGCGGATGGCATTATGACGAAACCGGTCAGAAATGGCTGCCAGACGAGATTTCCGACGAAATGAAAGAAGCCGTTTATTACCTTGCCGATATGTATGACAATGGCTATATCAATGCTTCCTATGCGACGACTTGCGCTTTCGAAGTCATGAAAAACGAGGTCGTCACCGGCAAAGCAGGCATGTGCTGTTACAACGCTTCTTATCCGATGGGCCAAGGTTTCTTGACTTTGATGGATTCCAACCAAGCCAGCAAGCACGACGAAACTCTTTCGGAGTGCGTCCGCGCCATGGATGTTCCGACGGGAACCGATGGCAAGAAACATATGTTCGGCTATGGCAACTTTTACGGCTACCAGTCGATCAACAACGACATCTCTGACGCTAAGAAGCGAAAGATTCTCGACATCATGGAGTGGATGCTTAGCGAAGAAGGCAATACGATCATGAATTATGGCCTAGAAGGCATTCATTGGAAAAAGGGCGCCTCTGGGGAGATCGTCTCCTTGCTTGGAAATAACGATGACGGGTATCCAAAAATCCTTTATGACTATGATGTCGCCTATGGCATCTATTATTTGAAAGGATTGGTTTCCTGGTGCACCCCAATCTCGCCGGACATCCGTTACTATGACGAGCAGATGCAATGTTTGAATGCCTGGTCTGGCGAAGATGAACTCTTTATGGATCCTCTTTTCTACGTCGCTCCGCCGAGCGAATATTCCACCACGCAAGGACGTCTTGAGAATATCAAGAGCAAAGCCTTCAAGAAGATCGTCAATGCCGTCAGCGGCGAAACGGCAGAAGAAAAACGGGCAACCCGCGATGATATCTGGAGTAGTTATGTCGCAAATTTCCAAGACAAAGGATCGGCATATTTCGACGCGATGAACGAAGCCGCTAAAAACGCCGGAATCAGACAATGAAACGTTTTCTTTCTTTTGTATCCGTCCTTCCCTTGATTGCCTCCTGCGCCACCGCTAATCCACGGCCGAAAACCTATGAAGTTGGCGATGAGGTCCCGCTTTCGCTAGAAAGCAGCTTTACCACCGCATTGCCAGCCAAGACAAAAGTCTACCCTTCTTCCCAGGGCCGTACCTTCTATGTTTCAGCTGATGGGAGCGATGAGAATGATGGCCTTTCCGAAGAAAAACCATTAAAAAGTCTTTCTGCCGCCCGAAAGTTGAACTTAGTGGCAGGCGATAGCCTTTTACTCCATCGGGGCGATGAATTCAATGGCCAGCTAAGGTTCGACAACATTTCCGGGGACGATGACAATCCGATTACGATCGCCTCTTACGGCGAAGGCGAAAGGCCGATTATCAGAAGCAATGTGAATGCCGTCGCTTTCTATAATGCCTCGAATATCGTCGTCAAAGAATTACATGTCATTGTGGCTGGACCTGATCGTTATGCGATGGCTGATTTTTGCTATGTTGGAATCTATTTTGATTATTCCTACGTCGGCGAAAACAAATATCGAAACATCTACATCGATGATAACGAAGTCGAAGGGACGGGGGTTTCGTCTAACGTCATGGGTGTGGTAATCCAAAGTCTCGAATCCACGATGGAAACGACCCCTAGCGATGTCGTTACGACGTGCTATGTTACCAACAATGAAGTCCATAATTTAGGACGCAGCGCTATCCATTGCGGGGGTTGGCTTCGCGATGAAAGCACCAACCACAACAACGGCAATCAAAAGCTATTCCACGATTTCCATTTCGACGGGAATCATGCCTATGACACGGGGTGCATGGGAATCTATATCTGCGCTTGCACCGATAGCACCATCAACCGCAACGTTGTCCATGACACTGGAATCTACGAGAAAAATCAACTTTTAGAAGGGGTCTGCGGAATCATGGCTCTTTGCGATGATCGTTGTGAGATCGCTTATAACGAATGCTATGACATCTACGATGCCAAAACCACCTATGATGCGATGGGCATCGATATCGATTGGAACACCAATGCCATCGACGTCCACCACAATTATTGCCATGATTGCATGGGTTCAGGAATCGGAACGATGGCCAATCAAAACAGCCTCATCCGTGAGAACCGTGTCATTAATAACCGCGGAGAAACGATCCATGTAGCCCCAATTACGATCAGCAACTTCACTCAATATTACGCGGGGGTGGCAGACAATATGCATTCCGTCACGAATCTGACTGTGGAGAACAACTTAATCAGAAACGCTTCGAAAGTAGAGGCCCTTTTCGCGGTAAAAGGCAGTAACGGGTCCCCTGCTTTTGAAAACGACCAAGCGTTAAACAACCATTTCGTCTACGAGGGCGACCCTAACGATCTCTACTTCATCGAAGTCGATCCGTCACTGCCTTGGTACAAATTCGAAGGCAATCATTTTTTCAGCGCGGATAACACCGTCTACAAGAATCTCGAAACGACCGAAGAAGAACATATCAACCACGAAGAAGGGGCAGAGCCTTACGTCTTGACGAAGAAGAAATCCTTCTCCGCTTGGCAAAAGCGGGATCTTGGTTCGACTTATGCCAACTTTGGCGTGAGCGTTGATCCAATCCTTTCTGATCTGACAATGGAATATGCCGATGAAACGCTACTCCTTTCGTGGGAAAGTGTTTCTTCACCATGGCGTTATGAGATCTTCTGCACGGAGATCGATGAGGCGCCTACTTTCCCAGATCTATTGGGGTACGCCTATGAAAACCGTTTCCAATTCGAGCCTCAATATCAGGGGGATTTCAATCTTTATGTCATTCCCGAAGATGATGAAGGCAATTATTGGATGCCATTAAAAGCGAGGGTACATTTGCAATGAGCGTTGGAAAATTCATCCATAACGGGGCATCTTTTCTCATCCAAGAAAGAGAACCGCGGAGGCCGTTATATAACTATCTTTGGAACAATGAATGCGTCAGTTGCCTTGACCAGTTTGGCTTTGGCAGCACCCAATCGCGGGCCGATGGCGAATTCCGTCAATTGGCCTTCGGTGAGCGTTTGCTTTTTATCAAAGAAAAGAATCTTTTCTATGCGGCAAATCGCAACTACGACCGCCTCCCTTTCACTTCCTGGGGCTGCGAAGTTGGCCTAGGGTATCAGAAAATCGTCTCCGAATATCAAGGACTCCGTGTGAGTTTTACCATTCGCCTGGCCAAGAAAGGCTCTGTCGAACTCCACGAAGTGGAAATAGAGAATGTCTCCAAAGAAACACATGAATTTGCGTTGGTGACTTATCTTCGTCCCTTCATCAATATCACTGTACATGTCTCTTATGGGCACGCCGAAAAAGCGGATGGTTTTGAAGGAATCGAATACTCTTACGATGCCTTTCACTCTCCTTTCCCTCATTCCCATATCTTTTATGCGACAGACCATAAAGTGAAAGCCTACGAGGCTTCGGTCCGAAATTTCACTGGGACATATGGCGATATTCGCCACCCAGAAGCCCTTTTAAAGGACCATCTCGGCTCCCATCCTGTCACCTTTGAAGGAGAATATGCCGGGGCATTGGAAATTCCTCTTTCTTTAAGGCCAGGCGAAAAAGAGACAATCCATTTCGTCTTAGGTTTATCCACATCCCATGCAGATTCCCTTCAAAAAGTCGAAAAATTCCTTTCCAAGCAAGCCTTCCAAGAAGCCAAAGAAGTCTCCACGCACAGCCAAAAAGAGTATGAGAACGCTTTCTATATCCGAAGCGGGGATCCTTACGATGACGCTTTATTAAATTATTGGCTTAAGCGTCAGATCGATCTGGGCAAAAGCTGGGGTCGCGTCTATGGCAAAGGGTTCCGTGATATTATGCAAGACACGGCCTGCTTTGTCTGTTTCGATAGCAATCTCGCAAGACAAAGAATCATCGATACATTAGCTTATCAATATGAAAATGGCAACTGCCTTAGACAATTTGATCCCGTCTTTGACCACCCTTACTTCGATGGGGCCTGTTGGATCCCTCAGACCGTTTTATCTTATTTGAATGAGACGGCAGACACCTCGATTCTTGAGGAAATCGTCCCTTATTACGAATCGAAAAAGAATGGCTCGATCTTAGATCATCTCGAAAATGGGCTTGAATTCTTATTAAATCATCGTGGCAAACATAACCTCGTCTTGTGGGGTGGCGGCGATTGGAATGATTCCATCGACAACGCCGGCATCCAAATGGTCGGGGAATCCGTTTGGCTTTCGATTGCCAGCGTCAAGGCAATCAACGACTTTGAGGAAATCCTTGAATTAACCAAAAAAGAAACGCGTTTATCCCATCTTTCAGAGAAGAAACAAGAATTGATTGATGCCATCTGGAATTATGGCTTTGAAGAAGACCATTTCATCTATGGTTATAACGATAAGGGCGAGAAAGTCGGCTCATCAGAATCCAAAGAAGGAAAATATTTTCTCAATCCACAAAGTTGGGCTGTCTTAGCCAAGATTGTGAAAGACGAAAAGGCAAGAAAATTGCTTTCCAAAGCAGACGAATCTCTCCTCACTCCTTATGGCTATATGCAGAACACGGACCCCTACACCACCGGGGATGAGGGAATCGGAAGACTAAGTTATTTTTATCCCGGACTCTATGAAAATGGGTCCGTCTATAACCATGGTTCGGCATTCATGATGGCCGCCCAATTAGAAGCGGGCCTTTCCAAAGAAGCCCTACACAGTTGGCATATGATGCGCCCCGATAATCCGAGTAATCCAAATAATGGGATGGAGCCATACGCCATTGCGAATATGTATATCGGCCCCGGCTGTCCTTTTCTGGCTGGTTATGCTCCTCTTTCTTGGGTAACGGGAACGGCAGGCTGGATCTATCACAACCTTACGGAAGGCGTTTATGGCATTAAGCCGACCTTCGCGGGGTTGATGATTAGGCCAAAGTGTGACTGTATCGAAAAAGAGATCGTGATTCATCGTCGTTTCCGTGGCGAGAATTACGAGATTCATCTCCTGCCGCAAAGCCTGGATTCTTTAACCTGTGATGGCGTTAGCTTAAAAATAGATGAGCCCCTTCCTTTGACCGGGGACGGAAGCGTCCATCTTGTTTTCAGGACGATTAAAAAAGCCGTTAATTGAAACAATAATTAATTGGCTGAAAATAAAGATTTAAAATCGTAAATAGAACGTTTTTATTCTTACTTTTTTGTTACCTAAAACAAGAGCAACAATTTGTTTATTTTGACTTTTTCTCAATATAATCCAAAGTCTCTTGAGGCATGTGATGAACGCCTCTTACGGTAGATAGACCGTGGTCCGCCAAATCTTTTAGAGGAAACCTCTTAAATCCATAACGTTTCATTAGTTTTATCCTAACCAATTTATGATTTTTCACATGAACGCCATTGGTGGGCAGGTCCGTTTCCACAATTTGGCATTTGTAATAGAGACAGGAATGGGGCGAAGTCAGATATAAGAAGAATAAGTCCCCCACTTTCATATCTCCGTGTTGTGTCCAAATGCTGGTGGAAGAATGGTCAAAGATTTCGATAATCGAGTAGATTTTTGGGTTTGAAGGCACAATCCAAGCGTTCGGCTTTTTTGGCCTAGAGACCGCATCATGGCTTTCCTTCAAGAGGGAGAAAACCTCTTCATCAGGCAAAGTGTCATCGAGAATAATCGATATCCACTGCTTTTTATTCATGTGATAGCAAACGTAATAACCTTTTTCCCCAAGAAGATTGGAAATTTTCTCAGGATTAATTTTCACATTCATGACATTACAGAGCCCGCTTCCGGCAGCGCCCTGGATCTTATCGCGCGTTACTTCCATAACGATCGCATACCATTTTTGAGAGCCTGGATCTCGAACGATGGCGGCGGAGCTGTATTTAGGATCGCTCCACGGAAATTCAAATTCATCCCCATAGGTGTCATGAACCCACGCAACGATGCGATTTGCTTGATCAGCAAGGAACAATTCTTTTTTAAAACATTTTTCTTTAATGTCTTGAAGCAAAGATTCGTATTCCAATTTTATCGAATTGACAAATTCTCCAACGACGTTTTCAACGCGAAACGTTGTATATTCATCTCCAAAAGCGCAATCCACCACTTTGCCAAAAACGGTTCCATCTTCATCGACTTCAATGATTGCTTTAAACTCGTTGTTGGCAAACATTTTCTCCCAAACGAAAGACGTTCCCTTTTTGATGAAGCCATACTTCTCGAGTTTAGAAAAGTCGGGTGAGCAATGTCTGAAGATTTTGTTTTCAATTTGCTGATTCATAGTTAGTTTGTTAAATATACCTAATTATTTATACAATAGATTTTTATAAACTTCGGAACCGACAATCGAGAGAAGATCGCCCAAAACGGTTTCACGATCAAATTTGCATCCATCAAAAACCCAGACACGAAGATAAGCTGTAATAGCTTGGACTAACGCTGATTCTAAAAGTTCTATATTGCTGCTTATTTTATTCCTCTTGCGCATTGGAACCGGAATTAAATAACTTTTACCTACTTCTTCAATTTTTTCGTTTAAGCGGTACGTAGAGGCGTTTAAAACAGCTTTCGTTAATTTTTGGTTTTCCTTGATGTAATCTATGGTTTTTTCGAAAAAATTAAGACGAGAATGGTCGGAATTTAAGGACCCTAACGCATAGACAAGCCCGGAAATAAATTCATCCTCCAAAGCAGAAACCAACAAATCCAAAGATTGGTAATGAAGGTAGAACGTTGATTTATTTATGTCAGCTTCATTAACTAAATCATCAATCTGCAAGTTTTCTGCCAAACCTTCATTCAAAAGTTTGATCATGGATCTCTGAATAATATCCTCTGTTTTTATGAATCTCCTATCCTTCGTCCTCATCTTACGAAAAGTATAGACTTTATCACGCTATTTTTCTAGACTTTTTTCTATTAATAGACTTTTGTCTTTTTAAATATTTAGATTTATTCGCATTTATTTTCATTAATTTTGATTTTTATTTTTTATTTATGATCTCCTCGAATTTGGCAACGCTTTGACCTGGGATGCCCTTACTGAATAAGGAAAATTGCTCAAAAAAGGCTTTAAAACCCCTTACTTTGATCCTTAAGTCCGTATAATTCGCCTTTTTAAACGGACTATAAAACCCTTTTCCATTCGTTCCAGGTATTCAAATCCATGGGGTTACTTTTTAAAGAAAAGAAAAAGGCCTTCTTCGGAAGACCTAATATCTGGCGCGGCCGAGGAGATTCGAACTCCTAACCACAAACTTCGGGGGCTTGGACTCTATCCAGTTGAGCTACGGCCGCAGATTATGTATATCAACTAACTAAACTATTTCTTGAAATAATTAGTCAATTTATTAATGGTGCACCGGATGGGAGTTGAACCCACACCCTATTCGGAATGGCTTCTGAGACCACAGCGTATACCATTTCGCCACCGGTGCATAATTCAGTAATATACCCTCTTGAAGGGGATTTGTCGATTAATCTTCTTCTAAAAACTGGTAAATTTGTTCCCAAACCCCTTTCTCTTCCTTGGTCGCTCTCACTAAATCCATCTCTATATTATGATCAAGGGTCGGGGAATTGATTCCATCTTTTAATAGTTTGACCACATAAGTTTCTGCATCTTTATCCTTATAAACGGAATGCCCGCGCCCTTCTTTGACGATGAATTTAAATCTTTTGTTATCCTTGAATGCCTTATAAATTGGCTCATAACCTTCTTTGAGGGTCACCATTCGGTCATCTTTGCCTACGATATAGAGAACCTTGGCTTTAGATTTAGATAAGACATTCACGGCTTTAGTATTTCCGTATTTTCCAGATGCCATTTTCAAATTTAGCCACACCCACGGCTTTAAAAGTTTCCCCCAAGCCGGGAAGTTGGTTAAAGAAGAATCTAAAACGCTATTGAAGCCTGCGATATCGACGACTTTTTCAATTTTATATTCCTTTTTCGCAGACACGCATGCCCCATAACCGCCCCAAGAATGACCTACGGCAAATCTTCTTAGGCCTTGGGCTTTTGGATCCTTTTCCAACCACGAGAAGAAATATTTTTGGTCGATAAGGGTATGTTCCAAGGAATAGATTTGATTCCCTTGGCTTTCCATGCACCCCGTATTGTCATAGGCATAGACAAGGTAGCCTTGTTTTGCTAATAAAGCAATGCTGTAAATATAAGAGGCTCTGCCATCGCCTAATCCATGGAAAAAGACGATTAAGCCCTTAAATTCCTTGTCTTTGACGTAATAACGGGAGCCAGAAAGTTCCCAACCGTGTTGAGAAGTGAAATGGAATCTTTCTTCTTCCAAGCCCAAGTCTTTAGCCCTCCAATAGGGGAATACAGCAGCCCCATCATAACGGTGCCCAAAGGCTTTCTTAAAGGAATGATGAATCAATGCGTAAAGAATCATTTCCGTTTACCACGAATTATTTCATACAACGCTTTCAAAGGCCTGTGATTTGCCAAGGCGACTAAAGCGAGTGCTTTTTTATCCGATACGCCGCCCATAATAATGCAACGAATCGGGGTGTTTAAGAATATACGGCATTCCCTTTCCATATCTTCTGGGGTTGTGACATATGACCATCCAGAAGCTTTTTTCTTAAAGGCTTTGAGACAGCTTTTGCCAACGCTCGTGTCGGAGATGTCTTTGAAGGTCGAATTGAGGGTGACACGACGGGATTTGTTAGGAAGGTCATTCACATAATGACGTCCTAAGATACGATCAAATTCGTCATCCACCAAAGCAAACGGGCGCTTGGTGCTTAAGGCGTAGTAATTCGGCAAGATAAAGCGTTCAGATTCGCCTTCAAACTTGCTCATAACGTGCACTTGTCTAGAAAGGCGGATATTTTCCGAAGAGGCGCCAATTTCAATGGTATAATCCCCATCTTCAACCACAAAACGGCCGCTTTTTCTGTCCCAATAAGAGAAATCATTGAAAGAAAGAACGAATTCAACCACAGCGCTCTCTTCCACTTTTAAGGCAATTCTTTTGAAAGCCTTCAATTCTCGTTTAGGTCGGTAAGCGCGAGGGTCCTTTGGCGAAATATAAAGCTGGACGATTTCTTCTCCGTTCCTTCCGCCATCGTTTTTCACGGTGAAAGATATTTTTAATTTTTTGCCGTCTTCTAACTTTTTGGAATCAACGACAAGGTCAGAATAGGTGTAACGAGTATAAGAGAGGCCAAAACCAAACGGGAATTGGACTTTCTTTTCGGTAGAAGTGTAATAACGATATCCAACGAAGACACTTTCTTTGTATAAGGAGAAATCATTGTTCCCTGGATAGAAAGTGGCAGACGGAACGTCTAAATAACGAACTGGCCAACTTTCAGCTAATTTGCCAGAAGGGTTGGTCAGGCCGGTGAGAATATCCGACAAAGCTTCGGATCCCGCCTCACCATAAAGGTAGGTGATAACAATGGCACGTGCGCGAGTAATTGGGCCGATTTCAACAGGAGAGCCAGAGCAAAGAACCACGACAATGTTGTTATTTTGCGCATAAAGGGTGTCAAATAAATTATATTGATCGTTGGGAAGACGCATCGTTTCTTTGTCAAAGCCTTCGCTTTCATCCCTCTCAGGGATGCCAAGGAAAAGGATGACTTTTTTGTGCGTCGAAGCCAAATCAGCGGCATCTAAACTTAATGCGGCGGCCGCTTCTTCCGTCGTTTTCCCTAGGGAATATCCTGGTTCATATGGTACTGGATTCTCTCTTCCTTCGTTGATGACGTCCAAAAAGGAGCGTTCGTTCATGGCTTCCACGTGGGAAGATCCACCAGCTTGACACCTAGGTTTTTCAGCAAAAGCGCCGATAACACAGACATCGTCATAATTATGCAAAGGAAGGATGTTGTCGTTTTGAGCCAAGACGATGGAACGTTCGGCCATCTTTTTCGCCAATGCGTGGTGTGCCTGATAATCCGCCACCTTGCCCATCTCAGTGCTAGAGCAACGATGGATCAAACGAGAAAGGCGGCTAATCGAATTCTTGAAATCGACAGACTTGAACTGTCCTCTCCGTATCGCATTGTATAAGACCGTGTTACGATCTTTTCCGCAAAGGCATGGCATTTCCAAATCTAGGCCATTTTTGTGGGCTTCAACGATACCATTTACGGCGCCCCAATCGGAAACGACAACTCCATCATAATGCCAATCAGTTTTTAGAACGTCTTTGAGCAAATATTTGTTTTCGGTCGCATAAACGCCGTTGATTCTGTTGTAAGAGGCCATCACCATCCAAGGATTGGCTTCCTTAATCGCGATTTCAAATGGTTTAAGATAGATTTCATGAAGAGCTCGATCATCGACTTCGGCGGTGTAGGTGAAACGACGAGTTTCTTGCTCATTCAAGGCGAAATGTTTGATACACGTCCCCACTCCTTCGCTTTGACAGCCATTGATGAAAGCAGCTGCCATTTTGCCCGAGAGATAAGGGTCTTCACTAAAATATTCAAAATTACGTCCGCCAAGAGGGTTGCGTTTAATGTTAACGCCTGGGGCCAAAACAACATTTGTCCCTCTCTCTTTGCATTCTTCTGCCACCGCTACTCCGAAGGCTTTCATTAAGTCGGGGTCCCAAGAACAGGCGTTCAAGGCCGCAGAAGGGAAACAAGTCGCTTTGTAGGTGTTGTTTTGAACGTCCTCTGGCAAAGGTGAGGGGCCTTCATAAGGCTTGCGCAAGCCAGCGGGTCCATCGTTCATCGTGATTGATGGAACTTGATATTTCGGCAAGGAATGAGTCCTCCAGCTTCCGTCCCCAGAAAGCAAAGCGACCTTTTTCCTTAAAGGGGCGTCATCTAATTTGAGTTCTTTATTCTTTTTTGCCATAGCCAAAAAACCTCTACAAAAAATAACACATCTATTTTAGCCACTTCAGGCATTATTCTAAAGAATAAAGAAAAAACTTCCCTTGGCAGGAGAAGTTTAGAGATTGCTGCTTTTTGAAAAATAAAGGGGTTTTAATGGGGATTTTTGAAAATTAATCGTGTCTTTCGCTATCTGTGAACACTTCGGCAAAGCGCCCGGAAAAACTCGCCTCTTCCCCGCCCAGGCTAAGATGGGCAGTTGATCCATATTGGTAGGCGCGGAAATGGGCGATTCCCTGTCTTCTTTCTTCCGAAGCAAAGACGGTTACCGAAGAAGGGAGCAAGCAAGTGTGTTCCCAAAGGCTATATGGTGAGCAATGCATTAAATGAGAAGCGAGCAAAGCGCCAATTCCAAAATGGCAACAGAAAACGATCACGTCGTGGTTAGGTTCTTTAACCTCATAAAATAACCCATTACGTACGTAGCCATGAATGGCCAGAATTTTATCGAACTCTGCGATTTCTTCCATCGCATATTTTCGAACTGTGCACCCTTCTTCATTTAAAAGTGGGGCATTCAGCCAATCAGAGGTATAAATCATGGGGTTTTTCTGGGCGTCTTCTGGCAAAAGGTCCCAACAAGACATCAAGCGGCCTCCCTGGTCTGGACGATGAATTTTGCCTCGAAACTCAACCAGCCAATCGCAATGATGGACAGGAACTTCTGGATAATATTTTTTGACCGCTTCTAAAGTCCTTTGAGCACGTCCTAATTGAGAGACATAAAAAGCTTTGATATTAGGAAAGGCTTGGTGGAAATGATCCCCTAATAATTTAGCCTCTTTAAATCCCTTTTCGGTCAGGGAGTCGTGTTCATAATCTGGGTCGGCGTGTCTAAGGATAACAATTTTCATAATGAATCAAGATTATCAAAGAAAAGGAAAAAGGAGAAGAGCCTTTGTCTCGTCTCCCTTCCAATGGTTATTTTTTGCCAGTGATTTGATTCATGATCGCTTGCTCGGCTGAGCCATCTTGGCTAATTGGCTTGCCATAATAATAAGCAGCATAAAGGCCAGGGCCAACGTTGGTTGCCGTTGATGGGCCTGCCAATAACATGATAATTTCTTTTGGTTTGATCACCTCTTGGATGCGGTCGCGAAGCATTTCCGCATTCTTTTGACGGTCGGTATGGGCGATCCAAATGATTTGCTCTTCTGGGTTTTCGATGGTCGCTTGAATATATTTCACCGAGGTTTCAATCGCATTCTTAGTGCCCGTCACTTTGGTTAAAACAGTCGTCATACCTTGCATATTGAAGTCACCGAGGGGCTTAACTCCAACTAAAGTGCCCATAAAGGCAGCGCCAGAAGCCACACGACCTTTTCTAGCCAAGAAGAACAAATCATCCATCGGCCCCATTTCATGAAGACGATTTTTGTTGGTCTCAAGCCAATCGACGACTTCTTCAAAGCTCTTGCCTTCCTTATGCATCAAGCAAGCTTGGGCCGTCAACATGCCGATGGCGACGGAAAAGCGCATGGTGTCAATCACGGCAATTTTCCGTTCTGGATATTTCTCAAGCAGTTCTTTTCGGGCCATCATAGCAAAATTGTAGGTGCCGCTTAAACCGGTCGAAATCGAGACGAAAATCACATCCACGCCCTTCGCCAAATATTCTTCGAACTTGGCTTTCAATTCATCTGGCGAGGCCGGTGCGGTAGAGAAATCTAATTTTTTATTGGAGAGTTGCTTATAGAAAGCGTCGCGGTCTGGGAAAAGTTCCCAATCCAAATCTGTCTTGTGATCCACTTTGTCTGGGGTGATCAGATGGGCACGGACAAAGTCCGTCATGCCAAATCGGTCACGGAGCTCTTTGTTTAATTCACAATTCGTGTCAGATAATACGATATAGTCGTTCATAAATAAATCCTCTGTATGGAATTATATAGGATGGCGGTATTTTTTGTAATACAGACAACAATCGTTTAAGATTTGCTACCATTTCTTGCTATAATAACGAAGTTATGACATCAACCGAAATTATTCTATTGGCTATCTGCATCTTCTTGGGATTCTTGGTCTTAAGTTACCTTTTGATGAACTTCCTCATCGTTCCCCTCATCATTTCCAAAAAAATCTACCGTCATTGGTTGGTCAGAGAAACGAAAGAGGATTGGGGGCATCGTTGCTCTGACGAAACCAATTACGAGCAGCGTTTGATGTGGGATGCCGGTATCGCCTGGGCGGAAAAACATAAAGACGTTAAGAAACCGGTTCATATTGTTTCTGATGGTTATAACCTTTATGGCGAATATTTCGATTTTGGATATGACAAATCGGTCATCATTGTCCCGGGAAGAACGGAGACGTGGACTTATTCTTACTTCTATGCCCCTAGCTACGAACGTGCTGGCTATAATGTCTTGGTGATTGACAAAAGAGCCCATGGATTCAGTGATGGGCGTTATGGCGATATGGGCAAATTTTCATCCATCGACATCATCAATTGGGCGAAGATGATTCATGAGCAATATGGCATCAATAACATCACCCTTCACGGTATTTGCATTGGCTGTTCGATTTGCTTATATGCCTATAATCGTCCTGAATGCCCAGATTATGTGAATCGTCTTGTCGTTGAAGGCATGTTCACCACTTTCTATGATTCTTTCTATCGTCATATGAAAGAACAAAAAAGGCCGACCCATCCTTATTGCTGGATGATTATGAAATATGCGCAGCACAATACGCACGAAAATTACATCCACGAGGGCCCTATCTTCGAAGTCAAGAATTGCAAAAAACCAGTTCTTTTCCTTTTCACGACACAAGATCATTACACCTACCCAGAAGAAGCTAAGACGTTCTTAGAAAAGTGCGGCTCTAAACAAAAGAAACTGGTTTGGTTCGAAAAAGGATTGCATTCTCACATTCGAATCAATAACGAAGAGGCTTACGATAAAGCAATTGCCGACTTCACAAAAGAAACGATGTAAAAAACCGCACGAAGCGGTTTTTATTGTTTGGACTGGATGAAGGAGATGAAGTCCCCTACTGTTTTTAGGCTTTTGATTTCTTCATTATCAATTTCCACTTGGAAGCGGTCTTCGATGGCTAAGGCGACATACATCGCAGAAATGGAATTCTTGATTAAATCCTTGAATATCTCAGTTTCCCCGGTGATTTTTGAAAAATCGAGATCTGGATCATCCAAAGATTCCTCGATGATTTCAATCAAAATATCATAGATTTCTTTTTCGCTCATTTTAATTCTTCGTTTCTTTATCCGCTTTTATCTTAAGCTCTATCAAGGCTTGATTCAGTTGAGAGGTCATCTCATTGATGCCTTTTATCCCTTTCTTTTCAGAGACCGGAATGGTTTTCCCGAGATAAATTCTAGTACGATTATACCAGTGTTTCCCATAAGAAATGTAACTTGGCACAATATCGGTCTTGGAACGTTGTGCAATCATCGCCGCGCCTTCATGGATTTCTCCCAGTTCCGCGTTTTTGTGAAGGTGGCCTTCTGGAAAGATAAGCAAAATGTTCCCATTATTTAATGAATCGCAACATTTTTGAACGGCCTTTAAGTCCATCGTTTCGCGATTGATTTTGATGCATCCTGCCTGATCTAAGAAGAAGCTTCGGACTTTCTTTGGCTCTGGTTGGCCATAGACGACATCGGCGCACATGATCTTCATACGCCTTCTCCAGAAGGCGGTAATCAAAACGAAGGGGTCATTGAATTTAATGTGATTGCAAGCCAAAAGATACGAGCCAGACTTCTTGTATCGTTTTTTGCCATCAAAAGTAACGAATTTGATTCGATAAATCAGGCAAAGATGAATGGCCACGAGAAATCTCCCAAGGTCCCAAAAGATTTTTTTCGGCGAAAACCAATGGAGTTTCTTCTGGCGTTCCATCTGAAGCTTAAGATTTTCAATCTTCTTTTTCACCAATTCGTTAAGACGTTCTCTCTCCTCTCGAAGAAGGGTGGTTTGATCGGTGTAGTCTTTAAGGTTGATTGGTTCACCAATTATCACACGATTTCGATGAATTGATCCATACACGCCATTCGTATAAAGAGGAAGAATGGGGACGCCAGCCCGTAAAGCAACAGTGATATAAGGCGAATGGAATGTCGATAATTTATCTTCTTGAATGAAGTGAGCCTCCGGGAAAATGATGACTTTCTTCCCCTTTCTCAACAAAGCGATCGTTTCTTCCATCCAGGAAAAATCAAATGGGTTTTTATCCACCACGATAGCCCCGATCATGTTTAAGAAAAAAGTTAAAAGTTTGTTCTTGTGATAAATCTCGTAAGAAACGACAGGGCGGACGAAGCGAAACAAAAAAAGTGCAAAATAAGAAATATAGTCCCAATAAGAACGATGGTTGGAGACCAAAAGGACCCCGCCTTTCAAAGAACGCTTCTGAACACCGGGGTTTTCGAAATATGTCTTTCTTCTTAAATAAAGGCCAGCAATCGGCCACCCCGTGATTTTGATGAACCAACGAACGAGAGGATGGTGATTTTGGCGCTTTTTATTTTTAGTCATTTTATTCATGGTATTCGATGGTTTTCTCAATAAGGGGTCTGTGATTTGCTTTCCAAAAATCAGCCTTAATATTATATGCGTTTTCTCTTTCGGAAAAACAGCATCTCTATCCTTGGTTTAATTCTGGAGACCGCCAAAAGAATGGAAAACATAATTTCTTAATAAAAAGGAGATTGTTTTTTGGCAATCTCCCAGATATTGTTTCGTTGGTTTTTTATTATCGTTCCAAGGTTTCTTTCAAAGAAGAAATAAGTTTTCCTTCTTCCAGTTTTAACATCATCATGACGGTCTCTAAGATGCTGTTTCTATCCGCGGACCCATGACATTTAAGACAAATCTTTTTCGGTCCCAAAAGGATTGAGGCCCCCAGTTCCGTATAAGCGAAATTGTCATAGACGACTTTGGCAAGATGCTGGGCTTTGGCAGAATCTTCTACAGAACCAACGACATGGCTGGCATAAATCCCTAAAGATTCAGCCAATTTCAAAACGACATTCCCTGTATAGCCATCGCAGACGATGACATCAGCTTTTTCTTGGAAAATTTCGTTCCCTTCAAGATTGCCGACGAAATTTAGACCACTTTCTTGAAGCAAGGAATATGCCTCTTTCAAAATAGCGTTGCCTTTCCCTTCCTCTTTTCCGACATTTAAAAGGCCAATACGCGGATTTTCTATCTTTTCTAAGGATTTTGCCAGAGTGGATCCCAATTTTGCAAATTTGACCATTAATTTGGCATCGACATCCAAATTCGCACCGCAGTCCAAAAGAATTAACGGCCTTCCTGTCACGGCATAGAGTCTGGCGGATAAGGCAGGGATTTTACAATGCGGGAGCATCCCCAAACGGAAAATCGAACCCACCAATAGCCCGCCTGTCGAGCCACAAGAGATGATGCCGATACATTCAGGATCGTTCTTCAATTTTGCCAGGCCTTCCGCCAAGGAAGTGTGATTTTCTCCGACGGCTAGGGTCTTGGGGTTATCTTGATTACTAAAAGCCAATTTCGTATCGACGATTTCAAAATCAGAAAGCGACAGCCCTTCATCGAAAATCGCTTGGGAAAGAGCGTCTTTCGGGCCGATGAGAACGATGCCAAGAGAAGGATTGCGCTTTTTTGCCAAAACAGCCCCACGAGCAATTTCGTAGGCGGAATTGTCTCCTGCTAAAGTGTCGATGACAATCTTCTTCATTTGTTCACCCCGATCAAATAGGAATAAACCTCTTGTTGGCCGGGGATTAAGCCGACCTCTAAATAAGGATAAATCTCAGAGAGTTTGTCTTTCAGCTCATTGGCTTCTTCGGAAGAAACCATTTTGCCATAAAGCACGAACATGATCTCTTTCTCTTCGGCATCAGGAATCGAACGGATTAATTCCAAAGCGGTTTCATTCAAAGAATGGTTGGAAATCGAGATGTTCTTGTTTTCCCCCGCCACATAGTCACCTTTCCGATAAGAGACATTCTCTTCAGGGGAAGAATCTTTAGAGGCTTTGGCGACAAAGTAAGGAGCGATATATTCCTTACCGGCTTGAAGGCTTTCCATAGCCGAGTCGGCATCTCCCGTCTGCATGGTCGTTTGTAACGCCATATAACCTTGTTGAATGGATTCGCTTTCAATCACGATGACTTTGCTATCTCGGTAAAGGCTGGCGGCTTGATGAGCGGTAAGAATAAGATTGCTTTCGTTTGGCAATAAGAAAATGGTTTCGGCATTGACGATTTGGAATGCATCGATCAATTCAGTGACTGAGGTGTTCATTGTTGGGCCACCATTTAAGACAAGATTAGAGCCTAACTCTTCGAAAAGTTTGATGATCCCATCACCTTGGGCGACAGAAACAATCGCATATTCTTTGCGTTCTTGTTTGGCGGTTTCTTTCTTGGCTTGAACGCCGTTGTGTTGCAAAGCCATGTTCTCCATTTTGAAAGAGACGAATTCGCCATAGCGTTGAGCATAATCGATGACCAAAGATGGCCGTTTGGTGTGAATATGGACTTTGACCATCGTTCCATCTTGGAAACAAACAAGGGAATCGCCAAATTCCTCTAAGTGGGCGATGAAAGACGATAAATCAAAAGAAGACGGATCAACTTTGCTATTTAGCAGCTGCAAGATAAATTCGGTGCAATAGCCATAATCTAAAGTGCTATTTTCATTAAAAACGCTAAAATCAAGAACCTCTTTGTTAGAAAGACCAGGAACGTCGGCGCTAGTTTCGAGGGAGCGGATTTCTTTTCCCTGGAGTTTGGCGAGGACACCTTCGAAGATAGTCAAAAGTCCTTTGCCGCCAGAATCGATGACGCCGTGTTCCTTTAACACCGCTAAAAGATTCGGGGTATTATCCAAGGAAAGCTTCATTGCTTCCACAAGCATCGTAAAGAAATCCACGAACGAGGTGTCATCTTTGATTTGAGGGAGGACGGTTTCAATGCTTTCTCTTGCGACGGTAAGGATCGTTCCTTCGGTCGGCTTAATCGCGGCTTTGTAGGCGTTTTGATAACCGGCCTGCAAAGCTTTGGCAAACTCAAGAGGGGTGGCCATTTCTTTTCCTTTAAGACTTAAAGCAACGCCTTTGAAATATTGAGAAAGAAGAACACCGGAATTGCCGCGCGCGCCAAATAAGGAACCTGTCGCAAAATTATTGGCGACATCGCCGATATTTGTTGCATCTTTGATATATTCAATCCCGTTCATCGTGGTAACGCTCATATTGGAGCCCGTGTCGCCATCTGGAACAGGAAAGACGTTAAGGTCGTTGATCAAATCGGCGTGAAGCGCCAAATTTTTATACCCAGAAGTCAGGAGATCGGCCCATTCTTTTCCGGTCATTGTTTTATCGTTGTAAGTAGCCATAGGAAAATATCTTTAATATTTTAGAGAAAACCATATCAAATATCTAGAGGCACGGAAGAAGGTTTTTCCCAATTACACCGACTTATTTCGCCAAAGTTTCGCGATACATTCTGGCCACTTCCCAAAAAGACTGATCATCAATCATATTGATTTCAACATTGCCTTTTGAATCAAAGATTTCCACATAACGGGGTGACATATCATAAATTTTGGGACGGCGCCTATGAGTGGGTGAACGGAGGGCTAAATTAACAAGAAGAGCATAGTCGCTCTTTCCCTTCTCATCGAGGTCTTTTTCGACAATAATGTCGGGATATTCCTTTGTCGCCCCTCCCAAGCGGATTTTTTTATAAATGACTTTCGTTGATTCGAAAATCAAGGTGACCGAAAAATAATTTCCTCGTAATCCCATACGGGGAGAAGAGAAATGAATCACCAAACGAGCAATCTCAGCAAATTCCATTATAGGTATATATTAACCAAAAAACGGGGACACGTCCCCGCCATTTTTCATAAAAATTTATTTTTTCTTCGTTCTTTTTGCTTTTTTCTTCTTGGCTGCCAATTTAGCCGCCTCCGCCAAAGCGAGTTCCTGTGTTTTTCGCGCTTCCTTGGCTTTTTGGGCTTCTTCTGCCTGTTTTCTCATCTCTTGTTCTTCGGCTAAAATTTCCGAACGGAATTCGTCAAAAACGGTTTTTTCTTCAATGACAACACCACCGTTTTCTTTGAAGGAAGAAAAAGCGAAAAAGTGCATTTTGGCATCTTCCATCTTGCATGCGACAAGATGGGCATCACCTTTCACGGACTCAATGACTCCTTTTTCGATTGACAAATCTTTTTTCTTTGTCCAAATAATCGTTTTTCCAACTAACCGCTTAAAATCCATTTATTTTTGCCATCTTTCGTCATTATTGTAACACAAATAAATACCAAGAATGAAATTAAATCGACTAAAAGAATACAGACAGAACGTTACTAATTTATCACTTTAATCCCAAAAACGACGATCCCATATTTGGCAATATCCTGCCCAGAATAGAAAGCACTCATCAGTGTCATAAGATCCTCGAAAGGATAATAAGTTCCTGAGAAATCATCTTGCCAATAATTGATTAATGCCGATTCCCAAGAAGGGAAAACCTGGCGATCAAGCACTTCAACAACGACATAATCGTTCGGATTATCGTTAGAAACCAAACGGATAGAGTCACCAGGCTGGATTTGTTGGCGTTTTTCGTCATTAAGACGATATTCATGTTTCTTGACTCCTGCGCGAACCAATTGTAAGTAATTCGGCTGAATCTTCATCTCAAATTGCTTCATTCACCTAACACTCCCTTAGCGAAATCAACGGCACCCTGCAGTTCTTCTTCTGTTGGATGGCCTTTCATCAAGCCGAGCCATTGTCCATGGCAGACATAGTCTTTTTCGGAGACGTTAAGGTTTAATTTCAAGCCGAGTTTACGGATCTTTTTTGCCGTGGAACGACCGCTGCAGGAAGAACAAATATTGTAGATGGTCCCAATTTTCGCCCCTGGCTCTTTCAAGAATTCTTTGATGGCTTTATTGACGTCGTTTGCATACATCGCGTCAAGCAAGAAAAGAATATCCACGTCCTCGCTTAATTTCTCGCTGACTGGCAAGGCAGGAACGTTTAGGGATCCACTTAATCTGTCGGCGATTTTCTTGGTGTTGCCCAATTTTGTCTGAGTGTAGTAACGGATGGCAATCTTCATATCGGTCATCCTCATTATTTTATGGTATTTAGACCAAGGCTTTCTATTAAACCGGAAGAAACGTAGCTGAATGTTTGGTGATCCAAGACGGAGCATTTCATCTTATCAAAAGAGGAAAGGAAAGTCTCAACGATATCTTTCGGCGCTTTTCTCCATTTGCCTTCATAGGGGGCAAAGGTTTGTTGGGCCAATTCTTTTACGGCGTTGTTGTATTTCAGCGATTCTTCTGTGTAAAACAAATCCCCGTGGTTTCTTCCTTTAAGAAGATATCTTTTCACATGGTGGCCTTGAAAGGTGTGGCCTGCCACGGCATTGACACCAAGCGGGATGGTCTTGTCCTCGCTCCCATGGAAAAGATAGATGTTGGTATCCAAAGCGTGCTTAATCCCCTCTAAGGCAGAAAGATTCCAATATTCCCCACCCCGTTCTTGCAAGGCTTGGATGAAATCATCTCTTCCTATGCCTGCCAAGGGGCCGACTTTTCCTTTGGCCGTCCCTACCATCAATTCGTAAGGGTCGGTGAAACCAGAGAAAGCAAAGACCCCTACCGGTTTTGCGTTGAGATTTAAACTCGCTAAACAGCCATACGCCCCCCATGAATGTCCAAATAAGAACAACGGAAGAGTCTTTAAGCCAGAACGGGAGGAAAGATAATGTTCTGCGGCAACGACGTCTAATGCAGATTGATGAAGCCCAGGAATTTCTATTCCTTCACTTCTCCCACAAGCAGTGAGATCAAGTGCAAAAACATCAAAGCCTTCTTTCAAGAAAAACTCGTGAAATAAGGCGTTGCCGTTGTCAGATAACGAATTATATCCGTGGACGCAAAGGACGATTCCTTTAGGTGACCCTGTCTTCATCAAATAGCCCGTAAGACGATTCTTCCCCGAGAAGAATTTGACGATCTCGCGAGAATGAAGCAGAGGAATATCTTCATAATTAGGATAGATTAGATAATCTAAGGATTGATGATAACTTTCTACGGTCGAGATGCGGCGATTGAAAAAACCAGCCAAGGCAATCCTTGGGTCTGTGATGCCATGACCGTTTAACGCGGCTTCGGCAATGGAGAGTCCTTGATTGATTTTGGCGAATAAAGATCGTAATTCCATCGCTTAAATCATAGCGAATTTTCGACATTAGAAAACGGAAAAGAAAAAGAGGCTTAAGCCTCTTATCTTCTGATTTCATCAATTAAGCCATAATGGAGCATCGCTTTGGCAAAGCCATCATCATCAACATCGGCGGTCACGAAGTCCGCTTTTTCTTTGACGCTTTCCTGAGCATTCCCCATCGCAACCCCTGCCCCAGCGTGAGCGATCATTTCTAAATCGTTATAATCATCGCCGATGCAAAGGCAATCTTGCATGCTCAACCCAAAATGGGCCATCGTGGCTTTGGCTCCTCTGGCCTTGTCACAATCTTTTGGCATGATATAGACGGCATATTCATCCCATCTTGCAGTTTTGCAATCACTAAGATGGGGCAGGAAAAGCGATTCGTCGAATTCATCACAATAGGCAATGGCTTGATAGATTACGCGATCATAATGATCCGGGAAGGTACGCGGTTGGGGGAAACGCGTTCCATATTTTTCATGCGCGGAGATCACTCGTTCATCAATCATGTTGATATGCCCTTCTTTTTCTTCGATTAAAGTCAAGCCAAAACGAAGACGTTTCGCGAATTTAATCAAGGCATCGACAACCGTCTGTGGGATTGGGTGAAGGAAAATGGATTCCTTGCCAACGATGGCCTGTGCGCCATTCATCGTGACAATACCATCTGGCTTCACGTAGTCATAGATGCCGCTTTTCCGAATGAGGTAGGCATTTCTTCCAGAACAAAGGAAGAATTTGATTCCTTTTTTTTGCATGTCCTCAACAGCGTGGATAGCGCTGACGGGAACGGTATTGGTGTTATGTGAATATAAAGTTTGATCGATATCAGCGAATACGACCTTGATGCTCATCGCCATTCCTCCTTTTTTGTTGATTACTATAATAGGATAGAACGATTTTGTTAATAAATTTTTGCAAAAAAGCAAAGAACAAAGAAAAAACTCCAGGCAAACGTCTGGAGCTAATTTCTAACTGGTGGACCATGTCGGGATCGAACCGATGACCTCCTCCATGCCATGGAGGCGCTCTCCCAGCTGAGCTAATGGCCCATCACAAGTACAATGCGCTTTAGGCGCGTTATTAAGATTAATAATTCAAAGTGACTTTGTCAATAAAGAAGTCGAAAAAATAAGTAAAAAGAAAGGCCCTCGCCAACTGACAAACTAAATGCAACTTTTTAGTCGAAAACCAAAATTGTCAGATTAAATGCAACAAAATGGATTCCCGAAACTGCATTTG
>OCTW013396948.1_pt1 | contig 33391 bp, 23 predicted proteins | sample 1539671 | NCBI WGS metagenome assembly OCTW01 (sample SAMN02144230, study PRJEB22623) | gut metagenome | biome: sheep rumen | host: Ovis aries | place: New Zealand
AAAATGTAAAATCAAGTTTTTCGAACTTACATTTTGTCACTTTTTATATGAACAAAGCCGTTTCAGAGCTTAAAAATTACAGTTAAGTCTTTGAAACGGCTATATTTTTGGAGAATTTAAAAATCAACTTACATTTTGATAGTTTGATTTTTGATAAATTGAGTTTTGATCACCCTCTTACTTATATATACATGAAATATTATTCTCTTTTACGTCTCTGAATAACCGCAAGCTCGTTGAGCGCGAATTCCTTTGAGTCCTCCACATCAAGAAGTTTTTTCAAAATAGCCTCTGCCCTTCCATACTCTCCCATATCAACCAAAACATACGAACGTCGACGCTGCAGAAAATGATAATGAGCTATCATACGTTCATTGCCATCAAACTGGCTCCGATTCTCCTCAAACTTTTGAATGACATTGTCCAGAAGCGACAAAGTACGGAAATCTCCACGATTAACCAAACAGTTGATGTATTCTTCGTGGTCGACTATCCTATCCAGACCCACACGGGATACATCAAGATAGAAATAGGCCATTTCAGGATTGTCCAGATCGAGATAACAATATCCTATTAGAAAGGCGACATGGTAGAAAAGCCATCTTTCATTCTCTCCCTTATCCATGTGACGAGACTTCTCCATCAACTCATACGAATGCTTAAAATAGGAAAGAGCATCAAGTGTACGTTTGGCATCACAATACTTGTTTGCCCAATACAACTCATATCCTATCACACTGTTTTCACTGAAGAATATCGCACGCTGAGCATCTGTTAATTCGTCTTCTTTTCCAGACATGACTTTATCCTCGGCATCTGCCTGCATAAATACGAATTCATCGATCTTTTCTTTGCTTGTGCGAGTATCAACACCTAACAAAAGTGTATGTGCCTGCATCTCTGATTCAATAGAATGTTTCGCTGTCTCTCCCTGTGGAGGAAGCAGAGAAGATGCACGAACAAGAACAACGTCCTTCGTCTCCGACTCCACTCTAAGATGAATCGTAAGGATATTGCCAAAAGAATTATCGCCTTCATCGCTTTTCAAGTAGACGAGAATGGTAGCAGTCATACGTGATACCTCAACCTCGCCATCTTCAGAATAATCCACCACAGGTGATAATATCAGTTTTTTCTTGATTTCATCAATGTTTTCTACCCTCTGCACGTCGTCTCCAATAATCTCAAGCATAGCCACAGAATCAAGGTAGATATCATATATTTCTTTCAAATACGACTCCAACGTCACATATGGCTCAACTGTATATTTTCCACGTTTAAACGGATTCTGAGTGTCGTGCGACAATTCTTTTTCTCTAAGCAATTGCGTCTTCCTATAATTACATAGTTTGGCATATTCGTCATCACTCTGCTCGTCAATATCCGCCTCATTCATATACTCCTTTAATTTGTCTACACCATGACGACTTGAACGAAAAATCTCAGCAAAAATAGACTGAAGAAAGTCTTTATAATCAGGCAATGTAGTGAATAGCGGAACGGTTGAAATAATGTCCAAATGGACAGAATCATCCGTCGTTCCGGCAATAAACTTTACCGGATGAAGGTAACCATTCAATTTATTGCATACCTCCGCATAAAGCGATGCATATTCCAAATTATCAGATGCGATACCGGGAAATATTATATGTGAAAATCGCGCGCTATTATAGACATACGTCACGAAATGACCTCCCTGATATTCATATTCAAAAATAGAGCCATCCTTTTCATCCATTTTTTCTGTTTTATACTCAATGGGAAAAGAATCCAATACATTTGCAAAAATCTGAACTGAGGTTAGATTTTCTTGTTCCTTTGAATTATCTCTTGTCTTGTCACCTGAATCACTGGAAAATACACTCTTTACTTTATCGAAGATACTCATAAACGTACTGGTTGGTATAAACTTAAAAAGTCGGCACATAATAGTGCCGACATATTTCAATTCTAGATTTTATTTGATCTGACTATAAGGCAACTTTGCTATCGCATCTGCCACTTTATCAATTCCTTGTTCCAACATACCACCAATCATACTCTTCAGCATAAAGTTCAAGTCGACTTTAAGAGTAAGTCTGATTGCAGACTGTGTAGGGTTAACCTCCTTGATCTGAGCCCACATCTTGAATGCCATCGGTGAATTTACGGATTCATAAACAATCGTATTGTTTGGTTCACGTGATGTAATCTTTATTGATGCGGATCCGAATGGTGAAACAGAAAATGAACAAGTATCAGTTGTTGTCTGAAGATCCTGCACTTTGCTCTCAATCTTGCTCTTGATGCGTTGGATATTATTCATATCGCTCAACACCTTGAACACCTGTTCTGCAGAACCTTGAGCTGCCTTTACTCCACTAACGTATGACTCCATATATCAAATCTTCCAGTTTGCTGGATCTTTTCTCCACTCCTGCAATGTAGCACGGTCAGACTCTGTGATGTAGTCAGTGTCAACCAAGTGTGACAATACAGCCTCATAGTTAGACAATGTAGTAAGCTTTACACCTGCCTCCTGGAATTTCTGCTCTGCGATTGGGAATCCATAAGTGAAGATTGCAACCATACCTACAACCTCACATCCATCCTTACGCAATGCCTCTACTGCCTTCAATGAGCTTCCTCCAGTAGAAATCAAATCCTCAACCACTACAACTTTCTGACCTGGCTTGATATCACCCTCGATAAGATTTTCCAAACCATGATCTTTCGGAGCCGAACGTACATATACAAATGGCAATCCTAACTCATCAGCAACCATAGCTCCCTGCGCGATTGCACCTGTTGCCACACCTGCAACTACATCTACATCATCGTATGTCTCACGAATGATTCTTGCGATCTCTATCTTGATTAATGTACGTACATCAGGATAAGACAATGTCTTTCTGTTGTCGCAGTATATTGGGGATTTCCAACCGCTTGCCCAAGTAAATGGATTAGATGGTTGCACCTTGATCGCTTTTACCTTCAAAAGCTTTTCAGCCACCAAATTTTCAACGCTCTTCATAATTCTCACTATATTTTACAATTTATGATACAAAGGTAGTAAAATGCTTTTTTTATAATAAACATCATGCTTTATTTTTTTGTTGCTATGCAACACAAAAATGTTATAACAAAAGGAGACGCCATACACGACGTCTCTTCAAAATATTCAGATGATATATCAATCTATTTTTATTCCATTTATCTTTCCAAACTCTTTCCAATAGTCGGGATAAGATTTGGACACAACCTCTGGCTCATTCACAACAAACGGTGCATGACGCAGGACTATAGGGGCAAACGCCATCGCCATTCTATGATCTTTATATGTGTCGACGGAAATATTGGCGTCTTCATCGCATTTTTCACCATTCCACTCCAATGCTCCCTCCTCTGGTTCGGTGAGAATATATCCGAATTTTTTCAGTTCTTGCTGCAATGCAAGTATTCTGTTTGTCTCCTTTATCTTCAGGCTTTTCAAACCTGTGAACCTAAACTTGCGGTTCAACACACAACATGTGACCACTACCGTCTGCGCCAAATCAGGACAGTCAATAAAATTCCACTCAAATACACCTGTCTCTTCACGAATATCTCTCTTACGCAGTTTCACTCCGCCATCCACAAACTCCGTAGAAACACCAAGATGTGAGAAGATATCTCCCAACACCCCGTCGCCCTGCATTGTCTTTTCAAAAAGAGCAGGAAGAAATATTTCGTCGACATCCGCCAAAGCCGCAATCTGAAACCAATATGACGCTCCTGTCCAGTCGGATTCCACAATGTAATCAATCGGTTTATATTTTGTAGGCTTTACTTCTATTATATTTCCAGAAAAGGAAGCGTCAGCTCCAAACTGGTTCATAATCCACAAAGTAAGATTGATATATGGGACAGACGCCACACCGTTCAAAAGATGAATACGTAAGCCATTCTTCAACATCGGTGCAATCATCATCAAAGCAGAAATATATTGGCTGCTCACACTTCCGTCTATCTCAACATCTCCCCCTTCTATCTCCTTTCCACGTATTTCCAATGGAGGGAACCCTTCATTCTCCGCATACTCTATATCAGCTCCTATCGAACGCAATGCATCGACAAGAATCTGTATCGGACGTTCCTTCATACGTTGAGATCCCGTTATTGTCCACTCTCCGGGCTTAATGCTCAAATAGGCGGTAAGGAATCGCATCGACGTGCCGGCAGCTCCGATATCCACAAGATGAGAATCAGAAGTCAACGCCTTAACCATCACGTCAGTGTCGTCACACTTGGCAAGATTGGCTACACTTTTGTCGCTTCCGGAAAGAGCGTTTATAATAAGCACACGGTTGCTGATACTTTTTGATGCCGGCAACTCAAATCTGCCTGAAATCTTTCCTTTATGATTATATTCTATCTTATAACTCATTTGTCTCAACACTTATGCTAAGCCTACCGTCTCCCTATAGAAATCAAGTGAATCAAGAATATCTTTTTTGGAAACAGCAACATTTATCTCGATTTCACCGATGTTTTTAAGCAAAGAGAAGAGGATTCTTCCATCTCCCTCATTCTTTTTGTCATGTGTCATCAAATCATAAAGATGATCGTAGATATCACATTTTATAGGCAAAGCTCCATAATTTTCCTTTATCATCCTTACAGCTGTAGACAAGGTTTCTTTAGGGAAACCGAGAAGCTTATACGACAGATAAAGTTCAGAAATCATTCCCCATGCCACTGCATAGCCATGAAGCACTGGTTTGCCCATCTCCATCGCATAACTTTCAAACGCATGACCAACTGTATGTCCGAAATTCAAGACTTTACGCAAGCCCTTCTCTGTTGGGTCGATTTCAACAACTTTTTCCTTTACTGATATTGACTCAAGAAGCAATTCCGACAAACGATTATAGTCTACATTATCCAAATCGAAAGAGAGAATATGTTTCCATATCTCAGTGTTGGAAATCAGGCCATGTTTGATCATTTCAGCATAGCCAGAACGAAGATTCTCAGCATCCAATGTACGGAAGAAGTCAGCATTAATCACCACACTCTTGCTAGAGTTGATAACACCAATCTCATTTTTCAGTCCACCAAAATTGATACCCGTCTTACCACCGACAGCAGCGTCAACCGCTCCAAGTAACGTGGTAGGGACATTCACGTATTCCATGCCTCTTTTGAAAGTTGAAGCCGCAAAACCACCAAGGTCGGTGACCATTCCACCACCTAAATTAATCATAAGCGACTTACGTGTAGCCCCATTCTTCTGCAAAGAAGTCCAGACGCTTGCTAAGCTTTCCAATGTCTTGTGGTCATCATTCGCCTTGATTTCTATCACCGTCACCCTGCCAAAAAAATCATCTTTCATGAACAATGGCAAACAAAGCCTACGAGTGTTCTCATCCACCAAAATGAAAACTCCGCTAGAAGGACGTCCGTCGCACTCCTTACGCAGATCCTCGACAAGATTCTGAGTGATATATACTTTTTGATTCATCTTTCTTTTTATATCTGGATATTAATCTTCATCTTCCGACTCAAGATACTTCTTGATTGACTTTCTCTTATCAATGAAACCTAAGATAATAAAAGCGACAACATATGCTATAGCTCCATAAATCAACGACAACGTCAAAACTTTTGGAGAAGTGGAAGTAATCGCAAAATCACGGTTGAAATAAACACTCGCCACCTTTTTCTGCAATTCAATTTCACAGTCAAAACTCTTATTCTTCAGCTTAAGGATATCATCATGAAACAACTGACGATTACTCTCCGACACAATCATCGGACCATCAATCTGCATTGTCTTCTTTCTATATGCCTCAGAGAAATATTCCTGTCGACGCAGGGAATCAAGCACTCCAGCCTCCGCATTATACTGAACAATCATCTTCTTAAGCATCTCCTGTCTGGAATCATAATTTCTCTTTACCTCCTCATTTGTTGAAAGGTAATGAACCAAACCATTTTTGATAGTATCAACTACTGGCAATTCAGAAGTGACTATTTCAATTTGTAGTCTATCATAGATTCTCACAACAGAAGTATCCTTTAAATATCTTCCATTCTTATCTACCTCAGTAGGTGCTCCTGAATGACGGTCGTCTATCCAAAAATATGATGAGACTTTCTTAAGTTTTGATGCAGCTTTCAATCCTTCTTTTGTTGCCTTTCCTGTTTCATCAACCATTCCCATCATTTCTGCAACCTTGGCATAATTCTTCTTCTTGCAGAACAAATTTAATGATTCCAACAAGTCATCACATACATCAGCACTTGTGGTTTTCAAAAAAGCTAAAGACTCAAGTGTATATTTAGTAAAATAGTTTTCCATAACACTTTGACAGATACCTCCACCTATTCCTATTATGAAAGCAATTGTCAAAGCAATTTTCTTTTTCCATGCAAATCGTAATGCATGTCTAACTTTACACTTAAACCATTCCTTTGCTTTTCTACACTTTTCATAGAAAGCTTTGAATAACCAAACTAGATCTAATTCTTCATTGTTGTTTTGCTGTTCCATAGTATTAGCTTTTCGTTATTATCCTTTTATTGTTTTCTTTTCCATCCTTTTATCCATTCTTCAGGATTTTGCAATTCCTTCTCCTTCCAGATTTGGAAAAAAAGTGTTGTCTTGTTATCATCATTTTCATCTTCATAGACACTACCTATTCTATCTCCTGCCATCACCTTCTGTCCTTTTCTGACAAAAATCTTCGTTAAATTTGAGTATACTGAAAGATAATTTCCATGACGAACAATCACAGCTGTATTGCTGCCTGGCACAGAGAACAATTGCGTCACCTCGCCTTCATAGACAGCCTTTGCAACAGCCCCTGCCTCGGATGTACAATATACACCTTTATTGTTGGTCTTCACATGTCGCAAAACTGGATGAAACTGCACTCCAAATCTTCCCGTTATATGTGAGCCTGGGAGTGGAGACGGAAGTGTGCCTTTAGATCCTTCAAATGCTTTATTCTCCGTTTTTACCAGATTTTTTGCCTTTTCATCATTCTTCTTGGCCATACGTTTAGCAGCTTCTTCAGCCTCCTTCTCGATCAACTCTTTTATTTTCTGATCAAGTTTTTCAGCTGCCGCTTGTTGTTTAGCAAGTTCTGCCGCAAATTCCTTTTCCTTATTTTTCAGAGATGCAAGCAGACGGTTCTGCTCGTCCTTCTCTTCAATCAGTTTCTGGTTTTCTGCCTCACGTTCCTGCACAAGAAGTGTGGATTGCGACTTTTGTTCGGTAAGTTGAGATCGCTTGACAACCAGATCGTCCCTATTCTTGCCTATTTCATCAGCGCGCAATTTACGCATGCTTGCAAAATCCTGTATATAGCGGAATCTTCTGTATGCCTGGCTGAACGACTCCGCCGAAAGGACAAACATCAGTTTGCTATACGATGAATTCTTTACGTACGCATGATAAATCAAGTCAACATATTTCTCTTTGTTACTCGCATACTCAAGCTCCAATCTCAAAATATCTTTTTCAAGAGATGAGATATTTTCCTGAAGTGACTGTATCTCCACATTCTTGTTTTGAATCAACCTGCTTCTCTCCTCTATTCCTTGGTCAAGACGTGACATTTCACGCATAGCCTTTTTAGTGGAAAGTTGAGTGTTTTTCAGACTATCTTGAGCACGTTTCAGATTCTTTTGCACCTTCTCCTGCTCATTCTTCAGGGAATTGATGCTTTTTAAAGTTTTGGATGACGTTTTGGTTTTAGACGTTTGTGTCGATTTTTTTTGGCTCCATACAGAAGTAGACGAAGATATGCCAACACCAACAATTAGTGCCAACATCAATTTAATCATCATTTTTTTACTTCCATGAAACATCTTGCGTCTTCCCTGACTTTAATAGTTTACTAATAAGTCTTCAAAAACTCATCCATTGAGATTCTCTGATAAGACGTTGGAATCTTAACCTCAAAGTTTCTATCCTTATCAAGCTCAATATTTTCAACAGTCATAGTGATATCACGTCTTACCTGTCCTTTCTTTATCGACAAAAATGTAGTACGTGGGAATCGCACGTTTTTCACATTGAAATAGTCGGAATAACGCCACTCTGTAAAATAGTCGTATCCAATGCTGATCGAACCGGAAGAGAGTTCCTTGCTCGAATTGTATTCGAACTCCTGAAGAACATTTCCTTTTGTGCGCGTCAACTTAATACGTCCGTTCATCTCTGTCGCTCCGAAATCCGATGCTTTTGGAAAATAGTCCTCACCATATAGGAATAGACGATTTGTAAATATTGCCTCGAAAGCCGAGTAATTCAAATCCATTCCTTTTTTGCGCATCTCGTCATAAGAGACAGACACGAATTTTTTATCCACACGGTTTATCATAATGACTCCCGTCTTATTAATTGCGATTCTAAAGAATTCCATTCCTGGCAACGGCATGATAGAACAGATAATCACACTGTCACGGGCTATACGAATAGAACCAGACGAATTCAATTCTGTTCCGGCAAGAGTCAAAGAGAACGACATCTTATCTATACTTAGAGTCCGAAACACTTCACTCTTTGTAGAGACGCGCGCATCTTCTGTCGAAGTATCACCTTTTTTAGTTTTACACGATGATACAAAAAGACACATCGTCAAAGCCAAAAATATTTTTACAAATTTCTGCATATTAATCAAATTAATTTATTCTATATACTCTCCCGTCATCGCTTTTTTCTGAAGCGCGCTCGAAGGTTTGATTTTCATTTTCTCACAAGCTACAAGAGCCTTGTTCCATTCTTCACGAGCCTTCTCCACATTTCCCGTCTTGTAAAGAATATCACCATAATGCTCCAACAGCTCCGCATTGTCATTGCTTATTTTTGCCAATGCCTGTTCTATATAAAGAAGAGCCATCTGATAATCACCTTTCTTGAAATAGACCCATGCATAAGTGTCGAGGAAAACAGCGCTGTTAGGATCAACACTTACAGTCTTGCCGCTCATTCTTTCAGCCTTATCCAAATCTATTCCTTTCACCGCAAGCATATAGGCATAATTATTAAGCACAGACACTGCATTGGGATTCAAAGCAAGAGCCTCTTCGTATACACTCATTGCCTTGGTGGTATCGCCCATTGCCATGTTAATGTCTCCTATCTCACCAAGGATACCAGATGCGAGATAGATATCCGTAGGTTTTGCTATTTCCGCAGCTTTACGCAAATATGGTTCTCCTTTAACAGAATCTCCTTTTATATAATAAAGTCTACCCAAACGGTATGCGAAATCACTGTTGTTAGGGAAATAGCTTGCTGCTTTCTTAAGTTTCTCTTCTGCCTCTGGAAGATTATTGTCGACGGCGTATTTAATGATTAATGTGTTCCACATATCCTCCTGATACGGATCTGCCTCCAGACTTTTTTCAATCAAATCGTAAGCTTCTTCAGTACGGCCGTTGCTTGAAAGAAAATCAACTAGCAATGCGTAAGTCGACGATTCATGAGGATACATATTTATCATTTTACGCAAACGAGTCTCTGTCACCAAATAGCGTGACGTGCTGTCAAGCCACAGGGTTGCCGGAACTGCCATTTTCTGTTCATACTCGATATCACGACTCTCCAAAACTGGATCAAGATAGTATTTGTCGACTTTCTTAAGATCACGTTTTTTTGCGATGTAGTACATACACATCTCATATCGCAACACACCGCTATCCGGCATCTTCTTCAACCCCTTCTTCAATGTTTTTTCCGCATTTCTTACATCACCTAAATAAGAATATGCATCGGCTTTAGCAGTAATATATTGAGGCTCAGCAGGATAAGCAGCTATCAATTTATCATACTCCGCCATCGCCTTTTTTTTGTCATGAAAACCAGAAATCCAATTCGCAAACTTATATTTTGTAATATCTAACGACATTCCAACCTGTTTTTCCAATTCATCCAAAGTGGCAAGAGCCTCTTTTGCCTGACGATTCTCAGCATAAAGAGAAGCAAGCGTCATCAGATAATAGTTTTTATCTGGACGCAACGCATGAATTTTCTCCGCATAATGAATAGCCTTTGGCAAATCCTTAATCTCATAAGAAAGATTCATAGCCATATCAATATACGAAGATTCTGTAGAGTCAAGACTTATTGCCGTCTCTATCTCCTTCATTGCGTCAGGAAGACGGTTGTAAGTTACATTGACACGAGCTTTCTCAAAATGGATCTGGGGATTCATCGGATAAATATCCTCACATTTGGCAAGACAATAAAGCACACTGTCATATTTCTGAAGTTGCTTATAACGCAATGCCTCATAAAAGTAGTAGTTGAAAGCCGCGTCTGGACTCTTTTGGCTAAACTCCAACGTCGATTCTGTCTGCTTTAGATCCTGTACAGAATGCTTGATTGCAGATGCAGAGAACATCGAAAACAAAAGAGCAGATATGATAAATAAGTTCTTCTTCATTTCGTTTGTCTGAATTATTAAACACCAGTATGACCGAAACCACCGTCTCCTCTCTCCGTCTCGGAAAGATCACTCACTTCCTTCCACGAAACTGTTTCGTATCTAGCCACCACCATCTGACAGATTCTGTCACCATCATTGACTGTGAAATCAACATCTGAATGATTGATCAAAATCACTCCAATCTCTCCACGATAGTCGGAGTCGATTGTACCTGGGCTATTGAGTACAGTGATACCATGTTTAAGAGCCAAGCCACTTCTTGGTCGTACTTGGGCTTCAAAACCCACCGGAAGGGCTATAGATATACCCGTAGGAATCAAATGTCGTTCTCCAGGAGCAATCACAACAGGTGCTGAAATAGAGGCACACAAATCAAAACCAGCAGAACCAGCTGTGGCATACTTAGGTAATTCTCTGTTGGAATTGCCAACTCTCTTAATCTCAACTTCTACCATATTGTGCTATTAAACGATGTTTGGAAAGCGAATATAACATTTTTTTCCGTTATAATATATGAATAGAATCTAATTTTTGAATTGAAACAAAAACAGTTGAGAAACAAACTTTGTGTAAAATTTCAGAATAGGCGATTTCATCGGATTTTTTTATTACAGAAGAGCTAACAGTTTCTTTATAAGCAAAAGGAAGACGGTACACATATCAAATTGAGCACCGCCTCCTTCTTTAGTTGATAATAATAAAGATAACACTTTTAAGTTTGTCAAAAAAATCCTTTCATGCTCTTAATCGACAATTACCTTCAGAACTTTCTTTGAAGACTTTAGGATATATGTGCCGCTGGCAAAACCTTTCTCCTTTAGCTTATTAGAAATATCCACCTGACTTGATGTGATTTCACCATATTTTCTACCTGTAGAATCATAGATCTCGAATGTTTGGGGTTCGCTGGCATCTATAAGATCAACAGATGTAGGATCATACTCTACAAACACGAACTTATCAATATTAATCCAGTCGCCCACAACATTCATACGTAATGTATGCTCTCCTTGAGGCAACTTTGCCAATGTGCGAGTCTTTGTTTCTAGATAGCTCTCCCAATCATTGTCGTTAGGAGCAGTTTGCAGCATTTCTGTGATATTCTCTCCATCAAGCTGAAGCTGTATCCCCGACTGATCACCACCTGTAGATAATATAGCCGTGATATCGTAGTAAGCTTCCTTCTCAACATTGACAGAATAGTCGAGCCACTCCTCTTTCTGAGCATAGCCGACAGCATACTCGTTCGGTTTATCTTTGATAGTATATACGTCTACTCCCGTCTCCAAACGATATCCTTCACCACGGTTCTGCTTGTCCATATCATAATAAGCTACACCTGCACTTCCGTTATCAAAATACTCAGCCTCGATTGTTCCCGGAATGGAAAGAGCTTTACCCAAGAATGGAGATCTTGGGACAACCTCTCCCGGAGTGATATAAAGACGGTACGCATAGAGTATGCTTGTGACATTTACAGGGACGATAATCTTTCCATTGTTGACAGTGTAAATGTCTGTGGCAAGGGTTTGCGGACCAACCACAGCCTTGTCCTTATTCTCCCACGTAACAACCTCAGTTGTCACCTCAACCTCACTTCCCATCCATTCTGGAATACCTTCGATAGCAACGTCGACTAAACCTGTATTATTTCCACCCAAGACAATGCTTGCCTCACGCATCTTCTTGTTGACTGCGGCAAAACCATCCAATCCTTCGCTTTTATCATTTGGTGGAGTGACGGAAGCCATATATCCTTCCATGTCACCGTACCATTTATATAGGTGCCAGCCACCTCCCTTTTCATTGTTGGCTGTGAGAATACTTCCTAATCTTCCCGGATATTGAGTAAACCACCAAGATATTGTCGCACTCTCAATTTTGTAACGTTCAAATTTCGCAATAAATGGCACGGAGTAACCGGGACAACCTTCATATTTCTGCAACTCAGCATTTGAGCCCGCGCAATACTCATTCACACAGATAGGATAATCAGGCAAACCAAACTCTTTTTCAAGTTTTCTCACATTTTCCACAGCTCCTGGCAATCCTCCACTACCCCATTGATGCCAACATACAATATCAGGCAAACAATTGTTTTCCTTACAGAACTTGAAGAATTTTCTCATTCTCTCCTCAGTATAATACGCGATTGCAGGCCCTACGATAGGCATATCCGGATCAAGTCTGCGCAACAATTCATAAGTAGGCTTCCACACTGTGGAGTGGAAGTCTCCATTGGAATCATTCCACGTGCCATAAGGTTCATTCCAAATCACATAACTGTGGAAATTGGTGAGTCCCGAAGCTTTCTTTCTGTTGACACACTCCTCAACCTGTTTAAGCCAAGAATCCAGACCCGGCCACTTGTAAGGCCAGTTGGGAAGGATGTCAGGAAGAGTGATTTGGACCTTTGCGTCTGTGCCTTTCAATCGTTCCGCCACCTTGATGGCATCACCATACGGATGCTGATTTCCATAGCCACCCGCACCAGGTTGGCAGAACATCCTACATTTCAACGGTCCGATCATAGCATTGATGTCGACGGGATACTGTTCCGTCACACCATAGAGAGCACCGGAGGCACAATGGGTAACCTGTCGAATACTGTCTGAGAGATTCACCTTCAAGTTGAAATCAGCCGCAAACGACGTAATCCCACTGCATACCAATGCAATAGAAGTAAAAAGTCCAGTTTTCATGCTTTTTGTATTAGATTATAAGATACATCAAAAATAGACAAAAGAATCATCACACAAGGTGGAGAAAAATCTCAAACAGGAAAGACAAATGTTTTGTGTAGTGATAAAAGGATTTTTGTTAAGAACAAATCTTATCAAAAGCCCCAAACAGACCGTGAAAAATCTCTTGTCGTGTCAGACAAAAGAAAATATAGCAATATAGATGCCACATTTGCAAGAAAAGCGACACCCCATGCCTTTAGTTTGTAATGTTTATATGCAGCGACCGTAAAAAATTATTCAACGTCAATTCGACAAATTGTAATCTGTAAATTCAAAATAACGAACAATCACATAAAAAGAAAGGCTTTTTCCCATTTTATGACTGAATCCTTACCTCTCTTTCTCATAAAAGGCATAGTCTTTCTCCGTTAACTTTGTGTCTGTGTAGTTTTTTTAAATTCTGTGTGCTCGCCTTCGGCTCGCACTGTGGAAGGGGTTAAGGCGTTCCGCCCTTAACAATCCTTATTTTCTCCCACTATTATTTTCGTCAAATTGACGTTATATAGCCATAGAATAAATTAAAACAAAAAAGAGACGCAATTGCTCACGTCTCTTTCTGTATATAAAATTCATTCCATTACTGGTCAAACTCAACCTTGAATTCAATTCTGTTGTTAAGCTTTCTTCCGTTCAACGTCTTATTGTCACCAATTGGTTGTGTTCCGCCATGACCAAAGCTCTTCAAACGAGAAGGATAGATTCCGCGTTCAACCATATAGTCGACAATCGCCATAGCTCTACGCTTAGAAATCTTAAGGTTGACTGCCATACTACCAGTTGAATCAGTATGTCCGTTTACAACCAATCTATAGTTAGGATACTCTCTCATGATTGAGATGATCTTGTCGATATAGTGGCAAGTTGATCGTACCAAATTAGCCGTTCCTGGCTCAAACTGGATTCCGTACTCTGCATTCTTGAATGCCTTTCTCGCTCTCTCAGAAACCTCCGGACATCCTTGGTTAGCCTCGACTCCAGGGATAGTAGGACACTTATCCAAATAATCTGGAATACCATCGCCATCTGTATCGAATGGACATCCATCTTGATCAACCTTAACCCCTTCAGGAGTGTTAGGACACTTATCAAGATGATCCGCCACACCGTCGCCATCGGCATCGAATGGACATCCATGATTATCTACTGGAGTGTTCTTAGGAGTATAAGGACATTGGTCAATATGGTCAGGTACACCGTCGCTATCTGTATCTAGTGGGCATCCACATGTATCGACCACAACACCCTTAGGAGTATCACCACACCTGTCAAGATAGTCATATACACCGTCACCATCTGTATCTAGTGGACATCCGCATGTATCAACTGGCAAACCAGCTGGGGTGTTAGGACAATTATCATATATATCTATCACACCATCCCTATCCATATCCTTTAAACGAGGACAAGGAATCTTGAGTCCTAATCTAAACCCCACAGAAAAAGGAGAGACCTTCTCTACTGCATCCGACGACAAAACTCCATTATATTCCACATTATTTATCAAAGCCTTATCTTTCTTGCCGATATTTGTAAAACCATAATCAGCATAAAGGCCATAGAACAAATGGATCCTTCCAACTTTGTGCACTAAATTTAGATCAAGATATCCACTTGCTGCCACCAACTTAGTATCAGATTCATCTGAAGCATGTGTCTCAGATGTCGTAACACCATAGTCAGGAAGGGAGTTATAATCTACATTAAATGAATTTATACGAACCGATGTCGTTGTTTTTCCAGCAGTAACCTCATAAGTTGATTTCAGAGGATACGATAACTTAACACCTACACCAGCAAGAAAAGTTGCTTTTTCTCCTAATGGAGCACGGAATATAACACCTATCGGAGTCTCCAAAGCAAAAACGCTCTGAGTTTCTGTCCAACCTGAAAATTTAGTAGTACATTCACCCTCCTTATTCGTCTTTTTACCATTATAATCCATTACTGGTATCTGTATCGTTGTCCTATATTCTGAATTGTCATCAAAATTGACAATCGAATTAAGCTTTGAGCCTCCAAGACCAAAAGAGATACCACAAACACGGGAGAAGAAAATATTGTAGTCTATATTAAATCTTCCTCCTTTACCCATTTCAGAACTACCATAAGGGAAATCATACAACAAAGTACTTATTCCTCCACCTGCTGAAAGACTCAAAAATTTGTTCTGCTCCATAATAGGTGGATATGTCACTTTGGCTTTTGCTTTTGGAGTATTATCATTAGGCGTTTCCTGTGCCATCAAGCCCAATACAGAGAGCAATGCAACAATAGAAAGAATATAGCGTTTCATTTACTTGAAATTTTCGAGTTATACCAACTGTCTCATCATATTAAAGACAATCTATTTATTATTTTACTAGGACCTTCACTGACTGATTAGAAAGTGGCTTTGACTTATCTGCTCCTTCCAATTTAACAATATAAATATTTGGTTTCAATTCAAAAGACATTGTTTGTTCTGCCTCAACTTTTTGAATTGGAGTACCATTAATTGAATAAACGACAAGATTAGTTCCAGCAGGGATGTCACCTACAACCTCAACCTCTAGTTTACCATTTTCTCCGAAAGCCTTAATCCAAAGTGGCTTGTCGGTATGGAAGAATGCAGGGCCAACAAAAATTTCTCCATTGACCTGACACATATAATATCCATCAAGACCTTTTTTCTCCTGATAATATTGTTTTGTGGCACCAGGTATCAACACTCCATCTTTATACCATTGATAAGTATTGAATACACCAGAAGCATTATCAACTGTAAGAACATCATCCCAAACAATATAAATATTTGATGCCGGATAGTTTACTTTCAACTTGACAATCTGGCTTTTAACTAGTGTACCAGACATAAAGTTTACTGTGATATCATAAATGCCAGGCATTATGTTATCTGGTATATATACATCCAGTGAAGTTAGAGTATGATTCTCAATTGAAACTGTATCTGTATTTAACTCAGGGAAAGAATCACATGTAATCCAATATTTAAAGACATCTCCCGCTACTTTTACATCGAATACAGCCATATGTCCAGGTGTCGATTCCAATGACATATTCAAAGACTGAACTATTGGATCAACATAGAATATACTATTTTCAATCATGAACGAATACAATTTAGGAGCTGTCGAAGTGTCAGACCAACAATAATTTTTTGTGTCTTTAAGGGCCGCTATAACAGTATAAATTCCTACCTCTGTTTGAACATTTCCGCTAACAGTAAATAAAGAATCCTCTGGAATATAAATATTGTACGTTTGAGGCTTTCCATTATACAAGAACGTACTCTGGTTGCTATTAGGGATATTAACCATTCTAGGAGAGACATTCACTGTAAAACTCTTAGCCAATGCCGTACTATCAGAAGCCCAGAAATAACCAGAATTAGGAATAATCATTACCTCATAACTACCTGCATTTAAAGCCTTATTATTAGTTACTGTATAAGCAAGGCTTAATGGTATCAATGTCAAAGAATCTCCTGTATATACTAAATCATTTGGAATCGGAATAGACGGAATCATATTCTTCAAGATATAGAATGTAAGAACTTTATCCTCCACTGTACCATCTGCCCATAAGAAATTAGTAGTATCAACAAGTGAAACCTTTCTGTAATATACACCTATATCAACAGCACCTCCTCCATTGCGTTCAACAATGTAATTTTCATTAGGTATAACTTCAAACAACTTGACATTTCCGTCGTAAACAAACGAATCTGTTTCCGCAGTTGGAAGATCAACCAAAGACTTACCTATCAAGAACTCGTAATATTTAGTTTCTGTCGTTGAGTCAGACCAAATATAATGAAGTGAATCACTCAATGCAATAGAGACATAATGTAATCCAGCACTAGTACGATGATGACCAGATACTACATAATAGTCAATAGTATCAGCTATAGGATAAGTAACATCCGAACCTGTAAATTTGAAGACACTGTCACTCTTTGCAGGAATATCCACAACAATTCTATTAATTTTGTAGACATAGCTCAAAGAAGAAGATGTGCTGTCAGACCAAATATAATTTGGTTGTAAGTTTACTGTAACATTGTAAACTCCAGGCTCCTTAGTCTGTGTTATTCCGTCGACTGTATATCCATCAACATCTGGAATAACAACTCCGTGAATTGAATCATTGTAAGTATAGACGTTAGTTGATGGGAACTTAGGTTTCTCTATTACAAGAGGTTTGATCACCACAGTATAAGTCTTCGGCTCAACAGTTTTATCTGACCATACATAACCTGCCTTCAATGTAACTACCACATCATAAGTACCAGCATTCGTCTGTATTCCATTGCTTACGACATATGCCTTGCTTTCTGGCACAAACGAAATTTGGGCACCACTATAAACATATTCAGTAGGAATAACAGGGACATCAATCGTGCCATTTCCTATCATAAATGTAATCGTCTTATCAGTTACAGAACCATCAACCCAAGTATAGTTTAAAGTATCCTTCAATGTGACTGTCCTATCATAAACACCAACCTCTGACGCTGACGCATTCTTAGGAAGAACTTCATATCTGCTATTTTCAGTCACAGCAAAATATTTAGTCGTACCATCGTACGAGAATGAAGACTGTACTGCTTCCGGAAGATCTACTTTTGCTCTTGCGATATCAAAAATATACGTTTTAACCTCAGTTGTGGAATCAGACCACGTTGAATATGTAAAATCAGTTAAAAGCACAGAGACCTCATAAGAACCAGCATAAGCCTGTACATTTCCAAGAACATTATAGTCAGGACTCTTTGCAATATTGTAAGTCTGACGCTTACCGTTGTAGACAAATTTGGTTGTGTCTGCAAAAGGAATAGAAATAAGTCTCTTATTGATTGAGAATACATATCCGACTCTTTCAAGAGTGCTGTCCGACCACATGTAATTAGGTAGCAAATCAAGTGTCACCTTGTACTTTCCTAATTCCATACCAGTAGTTTGACCTGAAATCTCGTAAGCATCATTTACAGGAACCTTAAAGTCGATTATCTTTTTATTGTAAGTATACTCAAGCTGAAGAACTGGTTTTTCAACCATTATAGGCTTAATCACAACTATAAATGTGGTGTCTGTTAAACCATTAGGCAAACGATATCCCTTATTTGGTGTCAAAACTACCTTATAAGTACCAACTTCTCTCTTGGCTCTATTAACGACTGTATATGCACCATCTTCTGGAACAAATATGATAGTATCTCCAGTATATGTATACTCAAGTTTTACCTCAGGAATCTCAATAGTTCCATCTCCAATTACAAATACAATCGACTTATATTCAACAGTCTCATCAGCCCAAGTATAATTTGCGGTATCTACCAGAGTGGCTGTGCGAATATACCTTCCTGTTTGAGTGGCGGCAGTATTCGTATCTGCCACAACATACAAATCACTTGAATTAACCTCAAATTTCTTCTCTTTTCCATCATAGATGAAGTTTGTTAAAGGAGACGTTGGAAGTGCCACCTTCGCTTTGCCTATCACAAAATCCAATGTTTTATCAGCAGTTGTTGAATCCATCCACATATAATGAACAGAATCCTTCAACGATACCTTAACTACATACTTACCAGCATTCGTCTGAACATTATTGCTGACAGTGAATAATGAGTCTTCAGGTATTGCAACCGAATATGTTTGCTCCTTTCCATTATATACAAACTTTGACGTGTTTGCAACAGGAATTGAAATCTCAGATTTAGATATAACGAAGACATATTTTACGTCATCATTAGTGTCATCATGCCAAACGTAGTTTTCATTTAGTTTGACAACAACCTCATAAACTCCTGGTTCCTTGCCCACTGTATCGCCCACAAATGAATATCCATCATTAGAAATAAATCCAAAACTATGTTTCTCTCCATCATAAACGTATGTAGTCTCAACCACATTAGGTTTTGAAATATACATTGGACTTATTTCTACAACAAAAGACTTAACATCTGTAGATCCATCCTTCCAAACGTATCCTGGGTTCAGAGTGATTTTTACATCATAAATTCCTGCATTGGTTTTTGTTCCATTCTCCACTTTGTAGGCCTCATTTTCCTCTACAAACACAATAGGAGATCCCGTGTATTTATATTCTGTAACAACTGTAGGCACAACAACTGAAACTGGAGAAATCTCAAACTTTAGTGTCTTTTTTGCTGTCGTTCCATCATTCCATACATGATTTAATGAATCTACAAGAGATATTGTTCTCTCATAAATTCCAACATTGATAGCAGATGCATTCTTCGGATCAACAACGTAATTATCATTTTTTACAACATCAAAGAATTTTTCTGTTCCATCATATGTGAAATTATACTTAGTTGCGACAGGATCATTAACCTTTACTCGTGAAATAACAAACTTATATGTTTTGTCTGATCCACTGTTATCCGACCACACATAATGCAATGAATCTAGAGAAACTTTTACAGTGTAAATGCCTGCGTTTGTCTGCTTATTGCCTGTCACTTTGCAAACTGGATCAGCTACGATCTTATATGTCTGCTCTGTTCCATTGTAAATATATTCTGTTGAATCTATTGCCGGAATATCAATAGATATTTTCTTGATCTCAGTATTGATAATATAATCTGCCTTCGTCGAATCATTCCACATATAGTTAGGATTCAACGACAATACTGCCTTATATTTTCCTGGCTCTGTAGCGAATGAGTCTCCAGAAATCTCATAGAAATCACTTTCCTGGATTCTGAATTTCTCCTCTCCATTATATACAAACGAAGAACCGATAACAGGTTTATCAATCGCTTTCTCAATGATTCTCACAGTATTGTTTATCTGTGTTTTTGAACCATCCAGCCATGAATAGTTATCATTTAATGTGATAACCACATTGTAAAGACCCGCATCTGTTCCTGATCCTCCTTCCACCGTATACGCCGAAGTTGAACGCAAGAACACAATTTCCTCACCTGTATATGTATATGGTTTTGTACTAAAATTAGGTTTTTCTATTTTACCGTCTCCAATTGTAAAGTCAATATATATTTCTTCTGTCGTTCCGTCCGACCACATATAATTCTTTGTATCATTAAGTCTTATAGTGTCAGTGTAAGTTCCCGGACCAACCTCAGATTCTACCTCTTTGATAACAGTATATCTTGGAGTCGCTGCTGTATCCTCAGGAACAACAAAATAGAAAACTTCACCTGTATAAATGAAGAATCTTTCTGGAACTTCCGGAATGTCTACTTTTTGTGGATTGATTACAAACTTATATGTCTTTGGTTCCGTCGTGTTGTCATCCCACTCGTATCCTCCATTTTCATCCATATCCAAAGAAACTGTTCTGACATATTCACCCGCATCCACTCCTGTAGCGTTCGAATCTGCCAACACGGATCCTTCAGACACAGTGATGTTGAAATTCTTTTCTTTTCCATCATATATATATGTCATGACTGAATCAACGTTCGGCGATTTTACAATTCCCTTTGATATAGTAAACTGATATGTCTTATCTTCCGTATTCTTATTATCACTCCACTCATAATGGCTCTTGTCGACCAAAGATACAGTGACAACATGATTTCCTGCTAATTTTTGCTTATTACCAGAAATCTTGTATGCTGTGTTTTCAGTCAAATTATACGTTTGAACAGTTCCATTAAACACATAGTTTCTTGTATCTGCCTCTGGTTTTTCAACACTGATTTTATTGATCTTGAATGTTACAGAAATAGTGTCATCTGTACCGTCAGCCCATATATTACCATAGCTTGGAGCAATCTTTACAGGATAAATATCTGGCTCTTTTGCCGATGACTCTCCCTTAACACTATAATTTGCATTCTTTTCTACAAATGTAATTATCGAACCATTGTAAGTAAACTCTGTCTGAGTAAATACTGGCTTTTCGATTTTATTTGAGACAATTGAAAATTCCGTCGCTGCATTTGCTTCAGAAATCACATAGTTTTTGGCATCCTTACCTATCAATGTTGCAGTGGCTGTATATCCCTCTTTTACATTTTTCTGCGCTCCTTTCACAGATACCGACACCTCATCTCCTTCTATTACACCGTTCAATGTGGCTGTTGGCTTCTGTTCCTGACCATTATATACCAACTCTGTTTCTCCCCATTTGATACCAGCGTCTTTTTTGGCAATTTTCACTGTTATATAAACAAGCTCCGACGACATATAACCATCATCTTCAGGCTCAAATCTGTATCCTACGCTGTATTCGTCAGCTTCTTTTACACTTGGAACAGTATCTACCTCCGTGCTTGCTCCCAACACATATTTGAAAGAACCTTTTATGTTTCCTTCAGCACCAGCTTTCAACAATTCTTGCTTTTTGCCACTATATACCAAATTTTCTATTGCTGTCGGTGCTGTGTAATCTTTCTTATCCGATTTGATAATAGAAAACTTTTTAGTCACATCACCAACTATCACATAATTTTTGGCATCCGTACCACTTAATTCAGCAGCTGTCGCTATGTATCCTGTATTTACTTTTGTCTGGGCACCATCCACTATTACCGATACCACATCTCCTTTCAATACATTTTTCAATTCGGCAGTCGGTTTCTGTTCATTACCATTGTATACCAAAACTGTATCCGACCACTTCAATGAACGTTCCAACTGAGCTATTTTTACTGAAATAAAGAGAGGTTCCGATGAGATGTAGTTATCCTTATCATCAGGAATAAACTTATATCCTACTTTATATGTTTTGGCATCTGTCGCCTTTGGCAATGTCTCTCCAAACACACCTTCCTCACCAAGAGCATATTCGAAATGTCCTTTAATAGATCCTGCCACACCAGCAGTTATCAACTCCTGATCCGAACCATTATATATCAAGTTCTCCTTTGCTGTTGGCACTATGTAATCATCAACACCTGACTGGATAATAGAATATGTCGTCGTATTCTCACCTGTTATAACATAATTTTCCTTTTTTGCTCCAGACAAAGAAGCTGTAGCTGTATAATTTGGTCCTACTTCCGATTGCTCTCCTGTCACCAATGCTGTCACATCATCGCCTGTGACAACTCCATTCAAAGTTGCCGTTGGTGCTTGTGATGTTCCATTGTATGTCAATGTTGTCTCTCCCCACTCCACTGTGACTTCCTTCCTAGCAATTGTCACTGAAATATATACAGGATCAGATGATGAATAGCCACCATCTTCAGAAACAAACTTATATCCTACTTTGTACGTTTTTGCATCTGTAGCTTTTGGAACAGTCACTCCAAACACTCCATCCTCTCCAAGTGCATATTCGAAATGTCCTTCAACATTTCCTACTACTCCTGCATTTACCAAAGCTTGATCTAATCCATTATACGTCAAACCGGTCTTTGCCGTCGGAGCGATATAATCGATGACACTAGACGGAGATATAGAAAATTTTATCGACGCTGTTTCATCTGAAATAACATAGTTATCTTTATTGTCTCCCGACAATGTCGCAGTCGCTGTATAACCAGTTCCAACTTCTTTCTTTTCTCCAGAAATCACTAATGTCACATCATCAACCGCTCCCTTCAACGTTGCTGTCGGTGCCTGTGATGCTCCATTATATGTCAATGCTGTCTCTCCCCACTCCACTGTGACTTCCTTCTTAGCAACTATCACTGAAGCAGATGAAAATGCAAGTGTCTTATAGTTTTTAGTATCAGTTGGGACAAACTGGCTTTTTACTTTATATGATCCTGCTTCTATTGCTGTTGGTATTGTCGACGTGAATGCTCCCGTCTCACCAAGAGCATACTCAAATGCTCCCTCTATATCTCCTACCTCTCCTGCTGTGACCAAAGCATGTGACTTGCCATCATAAGTCCAGCCTGCAACTGCAGCTGGCACTGTTTTGACACTTGGTTCTGCTTGAGATATAGAAAAAACTATTGACTCATTTCCTTCAGAAATAATATAATTTCCTTTGTCAGCTCCTGTCAAAGTTGCTGTCGCTGTATAATTTCCTACATTTGTCTTCTCTCCACCAACTTCAACACCAACTTCTTCACCTTCTATCACCTCTCCACTCTTCAATGTGGCTGTTGGCATCTGGGCTTCACCATTATATATAAGTTCTGTCTTACTCCATTTCACTGTAAGTGGCTTTGGAGCAATACTAAATCCCAATTTTTCATTACTTGGTGTCTTATATTTGCTTGCATCTTTCCCAGACAGAGAAGCTTGCGCGAAATACGTTCCAACATTTTGTTGTTTTCCTGTCACAACGAGCTCTATTTCATCTCCAACTGCCACAGTTGACAAAGACTCACTTATTATCGCTGTTGGACCTTGAAGCTGTCCATTATATGTATAAGGAGTGTTATTTGTCCATTCCAATCTTATTGTACCTAAATCAATTGTGACAGGAATCGAGCCAATCTTAGAATTTTCATGGTTTTTACTGCCAGAAATAAACATATATTTTACTGTATAGTCACCAGGATTTTTTCCTGTTGGTATTTCTGCTCCTAAATCATCAGTACTAAGACCATACACAAATGTTCCATCTATTATTTTTATCTCTCCTTCATTAACCAACTTATGGTCAGTGCCATCATATATTAATTGACTTAGACTTGTCGCAGTTGGAGCTATAAAATCTTTTCCAGCTACAGGCACTGCTTTACTAATATGATAGTAAATTGATGCATTACAATATTTACTGTTATCCAACTTATATTTTTCAGCGTCATCACCACTCAAGACAGCAGTAATAGCATACATACCAGCATCTCTAAATTCCTCTACACTCGCTTCTACTTTATCTTCCCCTTCTATACCGTTCAATGTGACTGTTGGTCTATGATATTGTCCATCATAAACCACATCTGATGTGTCACTCCACATACACAGAAGTTGCTTTTGGCCAATCGAAGCTGTTATTTTAGTTGGTCCTGTTGCTTGTTTTTCCTTATCTTGTGGCACAAATTTATACCACACATCATATTTGCCAGGTATTATGGCTGTTGGTATGGTTGATGAATATGTGCCTTCCTCTTCTTTAGAATATTGAAATTCTCCCGGCTCTATTACTTTGGCACCACCGACCAAATTCTGTTCCTGCCCGTTATATACAAGAGGATTTTTTGTTGGAACTGTATTTCCATATTCATCTACTACAGCATATGACGGAACAAAACATATTGCCGCCACTAAAGCGAATAAGAACTTAACAATCATCTTTCTCTCACTTGCAAATTTTTTGCACATTGAGTTTAGCATATATTTCATAATTCTAATATTTCAAGTTTTCCTTGTGTCTTAAAAAACTTTTTAATCTTTATTCCTATATGTTGTATATTAACACGTTATCTTAAATATTATGCATTAAAAATATTCTCTTTCGATATTATACAACATAAATTGCCACAAAGTTACAAACTTTAACAATTAGATTTTACGTCCTTTTGTGTTTTTTGACATAAAAATGTTAATAAATCTTTAAATAATCGTGTTTATTCTAAATAATTGAATGTTTATGCAATAAATTATGTGATTTTATAATTTATTATTCGCTTCAAAACAAAAAAAGGAGACATCATGCCTCCTTCTTTGTTTCTCTAATGACTGGTTTGAAACCAAATCTAAATCCATTTTTTTGATAAACCCAAACCTCACTTTGGTCAACACTATCGTTTGCTAATAGACGCACGACCGTGCGTCTCTACACATGTGGGTCGTTTTATTTTGACAATAGGTATTTCTTGAAATCGTCGAAATTCTTGGTCATCGGTACGCTCTGCTTCTTTCCTTTCATAAACTCCTGAAGCTTTGCCGGAATCTTGACTTCGTCTTTGATGATTTTCTCTACCGTATCCTTAAACTTGGCTGGATGGGCAGTCTCAAGGAACACGCCTACTTCGTTTGGCTTAAGCATCTCTGTCAACGCTCTGTAGCCTACAGCTCCGTGAGGATCAAGCAAATAGCCTGTCTTCTTGTAGCAGTCTGCCAATGTCTCTGCAATTTGCTCGTCTGTGTATGTGCAGCCGCTGATCTCTTTGCTGATCTTCGCATGACTCTCTCCATATAGATCGTAGATACGCGCGAAATTGCTTGGATCACCGACATCCATTGCATTGGCAATAGTCTGAACAGATGGCTTTGGCTCATACTTGCCTGTCTGTAAGTATTTGAAGAAGATGTCGTTGCGGTTGTTGGCTGCGATGAAGCGTGAGACAGGCAGACCCATTCTCTTGCCAAACAATCCTGCTGTGATGTTTCCGAAATTTCCAGACGGTACACAAATGACGATATTGTCTTTTTTGCCCATCTTGTGTAGCTGAGCCACTGCGTAGAAATAGTAGAATGCCTGTGGCAAGAAGCGTGCCACGTTGATTGAATTTGCACTTGTAAGCTTCATGTGCGCGTTAAGATCAGCATCCATGAATGCGGATTTGACCAATGCCTGACAATCATCAAACACACCGTCTACTTCAAGAGCTGTGATATTTTTGCCAAGTGTAGTGAACTGGCACTCCTGGATTGGACTCACTTTTCCCTTTGGATAAAGCACGAAGACGCGAATGCCTTCCACTCCTAGGAATCCGTTTGCTACGGCAGAACCTGTATCTCCAGAAGTCGCAACCAACACATTGACCTCTTTCTGTCCCTCTTTGGCGATGAAATAGCCAAGCAGACGTGACATGAATCTTGCACCTACATCTTTGAATGCAAGCGTTGGTCCGTGATATAGTTCCAGACTATAGATGTTGTCGTTGACGTGAGTGAGTGGAATGTCGAATGAAAGTGTGTCGTACACAATTTTCTTCAACGACTCAGCGTCTACATCCTCACCGAAGAATGCGTCAGCAACAACGTATGCGATCTCCTGCAGGCTCATGTCTTTCATGTTCTCAAAGAATGAGTCGGGAAGATGCTTGATTACCTCTGGCATAAACAAACCTTTGTCTGCAGCAAGTCCTTTTACAACGGCTTGCTGCAATGTGGCTTTGTCTGCCTTCTTATTTGTGCTATAATACTTCATCTTTATTTATTGTAATTAAGAATTAAGAGATAAAAGTTAAGAATTATGCTCTTATTCACATGTTCCTTTGTATAATAGATCTATTGGAAATATCAAGTCCCAGTTTTTCCCCCATACAATATTCCCATTTTCCAATTTGAATTTTTTGAAATGCTTCTCCTCTAAATATTTATTGTATTGAGGATGAGGGTGCTTTCGGATAAACTCTCCAATATTCACTAATGCCGTATGGTTGTCATTAAATGTAAGCAATACTGACAACGGGCTTTCATATTGTGCTGATGTTATGTATAATGCTTCCATTTTTAAGATCAACATACCACAAATTTCTATTGGTTATTCTACGCTCGCCCTTACGGGCTCGCGTTGGCGGATGAGGTTAGGGAGTTCCTCCCTTAACAATCCTTAAATCATTTGCCAACAGAATTTAGTCGTCAAGCAGAGCTTTGATAAACTCGTCGCCGACCAATGTGCCGTATGCACCGTCTGCACAAGAGAACTCATCATATTTCATCACCTTATCTCCTTCCACTCCTGGTTTATAGATCAGGAATGGGATAGGCTCCGAAACGTGTGTCTTGATGCGGCATGGAGTAGGATGGTCTGGAAGGATGGCTATTGCCACTGGCTCATTCCAATTCTTCACCTCTTCATAAATCGGTTTGACGATTCTGTTCTCAAGATACTCCACCGTCTTCAATTTCAATTCCACATTGCCTTCATGACCTGCTTCGTCGCTTGCCTCAATGTGAAGATATACGAAGTCTGACTTCTTCAATGCGTCTATCGTAGCCTGAGCTTTGCCCTCGTAGTTGGTGTTGTATAATCCTGTCGCTCCCTCCACCTCAATGATGTCAAGGCCAGCGTATTTGCCTATTCCACGGATCAAATCAACTGCGGAGATGACCGCTCCACTCTTCACTCCATACTCCTCTTTCAATGTCTTCATCTGTGGCTTGTATCCTGCAGACCAAGGCCAGATGCTGTTGGCTGGATCTTTTCCTGCGGCGATTCGTGCCTTGTTGACGGGATGATCTGCAAGGATCTCCTGCGACTTGATGATAAGCTCATTTAGCAAATCTGCCGTCTTCTGAGCTTCCGGCACTTCAGCCTTTACAAGGACATCCTTGAATGGTGTGCCTGGCACGTCGTGAGGAGGAGTGCATTTCACTCTCTTGTCACCACCTTTGATTTTCAAAAGGTGACGGTATGATATTCCTGGGAAGAAACGGACAATCTCGTCTCCTAGTTTCTCATTCAGATAGTCGATAAGCACATATGCCTCTTCATCTGAAATATGGCCGGCAGAGTGGTTTTTGATTACCCCGTTCTCAATGCAGATGATATTGCAACGCATGGCCATCTCACCTGGCTCTATATCTACGCCCATGCTGGCAGCTTCCAGTGAGCCACGTCCTTCAAACACTTTGCGAACGTCGTAGCCCAACACCTCAAGGTTGGCAATCTCACTTCCTGGGTGGAATCCCTCTGGCACCGTCTCCAAAAGGCCACAGCGTCCTTTTTGCGCAAGCAAGTCGATTGTCGGGATGTTTGCTGCCTCAAGTATTGTTTTGTTTCCCAACGACGGAATACGCTCATCCGCCATTCCGTCGCCAAGGATAATCAAATGTTTCATAATCTTAGAATCTTTATCGAATGTTGGCGATGCTGATGATGTCGGCGAATACACCGGCAGCAGTCACAGCGGCACCAGCACCATAACCACGGATCATCATTGGATCCTTGTATCTTGCAGTGTTGATGATAATCAGGTTGTTGCTTCCTTCAAGATCGTAGAATGGGTGACGTGAGTCGACTGCCTGAAGTCCAACTTTTGTCTTTCCTTCATCAAGAGTGGCAACGAATCTCCAACGTTTGCCCTCAGCTGCGATAACCTTTCTCTTCTCCTCAAACTCAGCGTCGAATTTCTCAACCTTTGCCCAGAAATCATCAAGAGTGCCTTCGAAGAAATCATCTGGAATAAACAAGTTCTTCTCCACATCTTCCTGACTTACCTTCAATCCGCTCTCACGCGCAAGGATAACCAATTTTCTGATCACATCCTTTCCACTTAGGTCGATACGAGGATCTGGCTCTGCAAATCTTGCCTCCATAGCCATCTTGATTGCCTTGCTCAAAGGTATCTCCTCGCTGATTGTGTTGAAGATGAAGTTCAAAGTTCCTGAAAGGACTGCCTCTAGCTTCACGATTCTATCACCAGAGTAGATCAAGTCGCCGATTGTATTGATGATAGGAAGACCAGCTCCTACGTTAGTCTCGAACAAATATTTGATGCCTCTCTTACGGGCTGTATTCTTCAGATTGATATAGTTGTCGTAGTCGCCAGACGCTGCGATCTTGTTGGCGCAGACAACTGAAATATTGTGCTGGAGCAGATCTAAATACATTGCTGCGATCGCTGGAGCTGCAGTACAGTCTACGAATACGCAGTTGAATGCGTTAAGCTCGAACAACGCCTTCTTCAACGACTCTGGAGTCGACTCCTTACCCTCTGTCTTCAAAAGCTCGTTGTACTTAGTCAAGTCGACGCCGTTGCGATCCAAGATAAACTTAGATACGTCTGCAACACCCATCACATTAAGCTTCACGCCGTTCTGGTTCATGATAAGCTCTTTCTGAGAGTGAAGCTGCTCAAGCAAACTGCCTCCCACAGTACCAGTACCTACGACGAAGATGTTGAGCTCCTGGTATTCAGTCAAGAAGAATGACTCGTGGATAGCGTTCAAGGCCTTTTTGATATTCTTCTTCTCAAGCACCACAGTGATGCTAGTCTCTGAAGAACCCTGATTCATCGCAACGATGTTGATGTTGTTGCGACCAAGAGCGTTAAACAGTTTGCCAGCCGTACCAGTAGCGTTCTTCATGTTCTCACCTACGATGACAACTGAAGCAAGGTCGCGCATTGTCTGAACCTTGCACGCGTTCATAGAAGTCAGGCTCTGGCTTAGATTGTTGAAATAACCTTCGTATTCCACTGGAATGCAGACAGAGAAAGAACCGCCTGCCGCTGAAAGAGAGAATACAGTGTAAGGGACGTGGTCGCTCTCAAGCACCATAGCCGATTCCGACACCATACGTGGAAGATAGTCAGATGGGATACCAGAGAAAGTGTACATCACACAGTCGTCCTGGCTTGCTATACCCTTGATTACTTTGTCTTCCGGATTAGAGACAGCGGAAATCATTGTCGTATTTCCATTGCAGATATTCTTCATTGAAAGAGGAATCTTAGCCTCAGCAAGTGGAGTAAGAGCGTCGGAGAACAAAGTGCCGACACCATTTATAGAAAGCTCTCTTGCCTCCTCATAGCTCATGTGCTCGATAAGGTATGCCGACGTGATTTTCTTCGGGTCAGCGCTCATAAACTCATCGTTTGGTTTCCACACCTGCATCTCCTGAGCACCCAACACCTTAGCGATGTAAGCGGCGGTAAGGTCGGAAGATCCGCGACCAAGAGTAGCGATCTCGTCGTCGTTTGTACCTGCGATGAAACCCTGACAAACAACCGCACCCTTGATTTTTGAGAATGCAGCCTTAATCTTCTCTGTAGTAGTCTCCTCATCGATAGAGTATCCGCATTCAGCGTCGCCCTCAGCGATGATGAAACGAGTGGAATCAAGGACTCTTGCTCCGATCATCTCGCCGACGATTACAGAGACAAGACGTTCACCGTAAGAAAGGAATGTGGCAAGGATATTGTCTGTCCAGTCACGGAAAATGGTTAGAGCCTGCAACATACTGTCCATCTCAGCGTAAAGACGGTTGAGTTCACTAAGAGCTGCCGACTGACTGTCTGCGGGCACAACCTGACGTGCCAATTCGGTGTGACGGGTCTTCAAATCTTCATATCTGCTGATTATAGACTTAGAGTCGCCTGTCGACGCCTCCTCAACGATCTCCTCAAGGAGGTCAGTAACTCCGTCCATAGCTGAAACCACAACGATAGGGTTCTTTTCCGCTTCAACTATGCTTTTCACCTTCTTCAAATGTTCAGCGGAACCTACGATTGCACCGCCAAATTTTAGCACTTTCATATATATTTGTATTACGAATGTATATTCTTTATCAATTTGCAAAGATACAAAAGATTTTTAGAAGGATATGGCATTTTGTAATGCAAATTTCAAAATGCTATGCGTGAAATAGTTTCTTTTCACTAATATTGGGTATGACATCAAGCAAAAAATAAAGGGTATAAACTTCTAAGAAGCTTCTTAAAATAAATTAATAATATAATTATAGGATAATGCGTCTCGAAGACGCTATTGAGCGAAGCGAGAGTAACGTCCATGTAGAGACGCACGGTCGTGCGTCTCATAAATATAATACCAAAGGCAGACACAACAATCTATCCGCCTTTATTGCTTTTCATTTGGAAAAATCTCCGTGGATTGATAACTTTGCAGAAAAAGGAGGGTTATACTATGCAATCAACATCACTAAATAATGCACAATTAGAAATTCTTGACATGATGTCTTTCGTCAAATCTCAAGAGGTACTTGCTGATTTAAAGCAAGTAATTTCCAATTATTTTGCTTCTGAATTAGAAAAAGAAATGAATCGATTGTGGGAAACAGGAGAAATGACAGAAGAAAAAGTAGAAGGATTCAGAAATCTTCACGAACGTACCCCATACAAATAAACTATGGACAAAATTGTATTGGATACTAATTGCCTAATAATGGCCATTTCCTCAAAAACAGAATATCATAAAATTTGGAATTCCTTTATAGCCGGTAATTTTGTTCTTTGCATAAGTAATGAAATACTAGAGGAATATGAAGAGGTGATTTCCAGAAACATCAACTCAAAAGTTGCAGGAATGGTCATATATACCATATTGACTCGCAAAAACGTAATACGACTTGATCCTCATTTTCATTTCGATCTAATTAAACAAGACAAAGATGACAACAAATTTGTCGATTGTGCTATAGTAGCGAATGCAAAATGTATTGTATCAGAAGATCGGCATTTTGAAATCTTAAAATCTATTGAATTTCCGAAAGTGGATGTCATGGGGATAGACGAATTTATAAAAACATTACATTAGAAGCTGCTTAAATTTAATTAATAACTTTGCAAAAAAAGGAGGGTTATACTATGCCAGAAGAATTACTGAATAAATACCGCCTCACCAGTATGGAAGAACCAACAGACGAGATGTTGGCTCAGATAATGCATGAGGTTGCGGTGGAGGCAAAAGAGAAATCAAAAGAAGCCCATCGAAAATTCTACGAAGAAATTCGAGAAATGGTAAAAAAGAATGGAGCAGAATAATCACAAACCAGTATTGATTGTCATTGCCGGTCCTAACGATTGTCTCTGCCTTTATTGGTTAAGTAACCATTTTGCAACGGGAATAACCTTTATAATCAACAATTGCGATATTTTACACATTTTTGGCGAATTTATTGCGATATTTTACAAAAAAACACGTATGACCTGGATCATTCCTTACCTTTTTATTCCCCACATGCTCAACATATACCAAAGCCAATTGCAGGATTGTCTCCGCCTTTATGGGTTTTCATTTGGAAAAATCTCTATGGACGACGATGGCATTCTTAATCAGCTAATTTCATCGAATTGACATTAAATATACTATTTCTATAGCAGAGATTTTTATAACAGTTATGTGTTCCAGTCAATGGGGGGAACTCCATGTTTTTTTAAAAATTCGTTGGCTTTTTTAAAATGATCACAGCCATCAAAACTCTGACCATCTGCTTCCTCCAACTTTTGTTTATATCCTTGATTAGATGGGTGAGAAGATTTGAGAATTTTATGTTTTTTGTTTGTAATTAATTTTTCTGCAAGTCTAATCGCAGGTCCTCCCCAAAGAAGAAAAACGATTGGGTGTTTTGAATTATTTAATTTAACTAGTACATTTTCTATTACCTCTTCCCATCCAAAATCTTTCCTATGACTTCCTCGTACGTTTTCTTTTGTTCCCTCCGGTTTATCTTTTATTGTTAAACAACTATTCAATAGTAACACACCACGCTTTGCCCATGGTGTCAAATCGTAGGCTTTTACCTCAAAATCAGGTAATAATTCTGTATTGAAATGTATTATTTCTGGTGTTTCCTTATTTGAAGAGAACGCTAATCCGTTTGCTTCGCCTTTAGTTGGATATGGGTCTTGCCCAATTATTACAACCTTTACCTTCCTAAAAGGACATAACTTAAAAGCACGGAATATTTGATCTATTTCAGGACTACAAGAATGCATCAAATATTCTTCTTTTATTTTGGAAGGAATTGTTAGTATCATTCCTCCCCATAAACAAAAAGTAAGGTGAAGTTTTATTCTCGTATATACATTGGCGATCCATTCTTTTATTCTTCCCATATCCTTCCAATCAATTATTATTATCCACCCACTGCTCACATTGTCTCAACACGTCGTTCATCGCATCCTCCGCTACTTCAGGTGGATACTTGTATTTCTTTAGCAGACGCTTTACTAGACGACGCATATTTGCACGCTCTGATTCTCTGCGATACCAGTCGATGGTGTTGTTCTTACGGAGCATCTCGGTCAGCTCTTTTGTCATCGCTACCAATTCTGTGTTCTCGTAGAAATCTTTTACAGCCTGTGGCTTTGTAAGGGCATCGTAGAATGCCTTTTCCTCTGGAGTCAACCCAAGTTTCTCTCCTGTTTTGTGTGCTTCTGCGATTTCTTCTGCCATCTTCAACAACTCTTTGATTACCTCTTCGTTGTTGATTAAGCCTTTTAAATATCTTGACAGTGTGTCTTCAAGCATCTTACTGAATGTCTCTCCCTGCACGATACTCATGTCACTCATCGCACTCACTTTACCTCTCAACAGTTTTGCTAACAGTTGGGCGGCAATGTTCTTCTCCTTCATATTCTTGACCTCTTCCACGAATTTCTCATCGAAGAGGCTGAACTCAGTCTTCTGGTCAAACAAACTTACAACTCCGTCATTCTTGACACTTTGCTGTAGTAGGGCAGAGATGCGTTCGTTGATTTGTTTCTTTGATATTTTACCAGGTTTTAGGAACCGGTTGATGATTGTCCTTACTGATTCCATATATGCTGCGTCATAGCGTTCTTCCTCGCTTAAAAGAGAACGACATAGCGTAACACTGCTATTTAACGTGAATTCGATGAATTGTAATTAAAAGAGAGTCAGTTGGTTATCGATTGTGCGTTCGACGTGGATGCACGGTTTCTTGGGGAAA
>OCTW011594581.1_pt1 | contig 33291 bp, 34 predicted proteins | sample 1539671 | NCBI WGS metagenome assembly OCTW01 (sample SAMN02144230, study PRJEB22623) | gut metagenome | biome: sheep rumen | host: Ovis aries | place: New Zealand
AAGGTATTCCAACGCCTGTTACGATTTATAAATTGACAGAAAATGAAATAGAATGGATGTATGCCGCCAACGGAGGCGATGAAGGACCTAGTTTCTATTACCAATACTTGAGACGAAACACTTACGCGCAGAACGACAAACTCCCCTCCCTCTGCGACGAGTGGAACATCGCGAAAATTTCCAATTCAACCGGGCCCATGGAGACAATTCATACCGTCAAAGCCGTCCTTGGTGCGGACACCATTATCGAGGCGCAACATTACGTCAAACTAATAGAAGACAGTAAATATAAAGGGGCTATGCGGGAAGGCATGTCCGGTGTTATTTATTATATTCCGGCAGGAAGCGCACATGAGTACCTGCTCTATAACTTCAATGCCAAAGTGGGGGATAGATTGACTAATCTGTGGTACGGCGGAGATCCTGAACGATGCCCGAACGGCTATAATGCAACAGTACTCAGTATTTCCAATGAAACGCCAAGAGTATTTACCATCGAAGTGGAATATATTCTTTCAGATAGCGACGGAGAACATATAATACCTTGGACTATCTATTGGACAGAAGGTGTCGGCTTGTCGGATGGACCTGCAGGGCAAGTTTGCCCTGGACCGGGCTGCGCATGTAGTTGCGGGCAGTTTGTCCTCTGCGCCTACAAAAACGGCGAGCAGGTTTATACGTCTACTATGGGCGAGCAGTATGGTTGCGAGTACAATTATGACCCATTTGCTCCTTCGGACACCATTCCTCTCTATACTTTCACGGGCGATGACCCAGGTTCTTCAACCGTTGATCCTGTGGATCCGAACCAAGTGGTAGTGACGTTAAAAGGCGACGAACTGACCATCAAAGAATCATCCGGCGAGACAATCCTTTACCAGCTGACAAATACTTCCTCAGATGCCGCCTCGGCTCCTTACCGCGTACCGCAGGCCCAAACACCGCAGAGTTTTCAAAACGAGATAAATATAACTCTTACCGAAGAAGGAACTTATTCGCTCATTCTGACGAATCCGGACTGGGGATATGGAATTTACGGTACTTTCAGTTACCCGAACAGGAAAGATGCTATCGACAATACCCCTTCCCCCTCAAAGGAGAACCAGGGAAAGGTTTCCAAACTGATTCTTTCGGACGGGCAGATTCTTATTCTCCGCGGAGAGAAAATCTACACCATTCAGGGACAGCGGGTAAAATGAGAACTCGTAATTGAGTCGTAAATGAGTCGTAAAAGTTCACGCGACAAGACCACGATGTGGCCGCGACCTTACCGATAGGTAACAGATGCAAAGACCGGGAAAAATCGTTCTTCGGGGCGATTTTTCTGTTTCCAGACACAATTTTTTCGATTTTTATTTGCATATATCAGAAAAAAGTCGTAAATTTGCAAGGTTTTTAGTTTTTGCATTCAAATGAAAAGAAATATAGCCATAATCGCGGGAGGCGACAGCAGCGAACATGACGTGTCGCTCCGTTCCGCAGCCGGTTTGTACTCCTTCATGGACAAGGAGCGGTACAACATCACAATCGTGCGGTTGCACGGCAGAGAATGGGTAGCCTACCCCCACCCCCTTCCTAAAGGGAAGGGAGTAGAGGAATACTTCGCATCCAGTGAGACTTGTCCTATAGACAAGAATGATTTTTCTTTTACGCGCGGGGGCGTGAAGCATACCTTCGATTTCGCGTATATCACCATTCATGGAACCCCGGGAGAGAACGGACTGCTCCAAGGCTATCTGGAGATGATGCGCATACCGTATTCGTGCTGCAACGTACTCGCCGCCGCGCTTACGTTCAACAAATACACCTGCAACCACTATCTTGCGCCCTTCGGATTTAACATCGCCAAGAGTGTATTGCTACGGAAGGGAGTACAGAATACAGAGTACAGAACACAGACCGATTCAGAGGAATGGGACGCCAAGGCTATCATCAACAAAGTAGGTCTGCCCTGTTTCATCAAGAGCAACGTAGGCGGCTCTTCCTTCGGCTGCACGAAAGTGAAGACGGAGGAGGATGTTATTCCGGCTATCAATCGCGCATTCCAAGAGGGCGACGAAGTGATCTGCGAGGCATACATGAAGGGAACGGAAGTGACCTGCGGCGTCTATAAGACCAAAGACAAAGCCGTAGCGTTTCCTATTACCGAAGTGGTGACCAAGAATGAGTTCTTCGACTACGACGCCAAATACAAAGGCCAAGTGGACGAGATTACGCCAGCCCGTATCCCCGATGTTCTCCGCGACAAGATCCAAGCAGAGACCCTGCGTATCTACGACATCATCGGAGCCAGCGGCATCATCCGCGTAGACTGGATCATCACAGGTATGCGCAATACCGAGGACTATGTCGATCCGGTTGAAGACATGAGCAAGATTCAGATCAACCTGCTGGAAGTGAACACCACTCCGGGTATGACCGCTACCAGTTTCATCCCGCAGCAGGTGCGCGCAGCAGGACTCGACATCAAAGAGGTGTTGACGGACATTATTGAGAATTGAGAATTGAGAATGATAGATATAAACAAAGCGATAGAAGCCCTGAACTGGGACAAGGAGCCTCGGGGATTGTATGAGCCGATCGAATACACGCTGGCTTCTGGCGGCAAGCGTCTGCGGCCTACTCTCGCCCTGACGGCAGCCGAACTCATCGTCAACGGCGGTCTCATCAACGGAGACGCCATCGACCAAGCTCTGCCGGCTGCGCTGGCTTTGGAGGTATTCCATAACTTCACCCTCCTCCACGACGACGTCATGGACCGCGCTGCCGTTCGCCGCGGACGTGAGACGGTACATGTCAAATGGAATGACAACACCGCCATCCTCTCCGGCGACCAGATGCTCATCGAGGCATACAAACTGCTGTCGGACGTGCCGGCAGACAAACTGCCCAAAGTGCTCAAATGGTTCAATGAGATGGCTACCGGCATCTGCGAAGGGCAGCAACTGGACGTTGATTTCGAGCACGCAAGCCAAGTCTCCATTGAGGACTACATGCATATGATCGAGCTCAAGACCTCCGTACTGCTGGCATACGCCATGCGCATCGGCGGATATATCGCCGGAGCCAACGAAGCCCAGCAAGAGGCGCTATACCAATACGGTCTGCATATAGGTCTCGCCTTCCAGATTCAGGACGACATCCTTGATGTATATGGCGACCCGAAGACCTTCGGCAAGGCCATCGGCGGAGATATATGCTGCAACAAAAAGACCATTCTCCTCATTACAGCCTTGGAGACGGCTGATGCAGAAAGCAAAGCCGAACTGCTGCAATGGATGATGAAACAATGTACGAAGGAAGATGTACAAAGTACAAAGGAGAAAATCGAGGGTGTGACCGCGATATACGACCGCCTCGGCGTTCGTAAGGCGTGTGAGGACATCATGGAACAACAAACGTCTCTCGCCCTCGCGCAACTCGACCGACTACCGCAGAATAATGCCACAGAACGTTTACGCGAGTTAGCCGAGAAACTGGCTACACGCAAATCATAAATGCCCAAATCATAAATACTTTATGCCTTATCGTCGATTACCCAACACAGACTTAGCTCGCCTGCATGCTCTCCAAAATGCCATACAGCGTGCGCAGACAGCGGACTACACCGAGCAGGTCATACCGTACAAAGTGCTGAGCGAGGCACAACGGTTCCTTGTGTCCTTTGAGAACGTCGTGATGCAATCAAAAGACAACTACAAGACCTCCGTCAACGCCAACAAACAATACCGGCACATTGTGCAGAACGCACGCATGTACATTTCGCATTTCATCCAAGTGCTGAATCTCTCTGTGATTCGTGGAGAAATCAAGAAAGAGCAGAAACTGCTCTACGGTCTGGATCCTCACCAGCACGTGGTGCCCGATCTATCTACCGAAGAGTACCTGCTCGAATGGGGACAGAAAATCATCGAGGGAGAGCAGAAACGCATGGCGAACGGCGGATTCCCGATCTATAATCCCGCCATCAACAAGGTGAAAGTGCACTATGATATCTTCTGCGAACACCAACGTCAGCACACCTTCCATGTACAGAACAGCGAACGGGTGCACGGCGACCTCGAACCCTTGCGCACGCAAGCAGACGAGATAATACTGAATATATGGAACCTCGTGGAGGATTTCTATAAAGACGAACTGCCCTATGCCAGAATGATGAAATGCCAGATGTACGGCGTCATCTATTATTACCGGAAGGGCGAAAGCAAACTCTCGGCCGAGCGCGACCGAGAGTTAAAACGGATACAGGACAGCCAGCCCACTATCCAATGGTCAGCTGAGGAGTAACAATGCGGTCCATCTTAGGCTCACGGAGCATATGAGGGATATCATGTTTCTTCAACTGGAAAGAATAGCATACTCCGACCTTTTTGGCATGCAACTGACGAGACAGGAATCTATCGTAGTAGCCTCCTCCGCGGCCTATACGATGGCGATGCTGGTCAAAAACCACTCCTGGCACGATGATCAAATCAATCTGCCCATGGTAGGTCTCCGTCTGAGGCTCCGGAACGCCCAAACGCCCTTTGCGCATCATGTCCTCGCCGTCATAAGGACGAACCTCCATCGAGTGACGATGGGTTACCGGCAACAAAAATAATTTTTCGCCCGCATACTTGGCGAGCAACGGACGAAGGTCCACCTCGTTATGTATCGGGTAATAGAGCAAAACCGTATGCGCATCACGGAAAGCAGACATCTGCTCCAATTGAGCGATGATCAGAGCCGACTGCTCCGCTACCTGGTCCTGACTCATTATGCGACGCTGCTGCTCTACTATTGCGCGAAGAGCGCTTTGTTCCCGACGGATACGATACCACGGGAACCACATTTTGAAATCGTGTATTTGAGCCTCAAATAACATAAGACTATTTAGTAATTTATAATTTGTAACATGTAACTTTACCTTTGCGGCGGCAAAGGTACAAAAAAAAAACGAAATGCGCAAGTATTTGAACATAATAATAGGTATTTTCACTATTTTTCTTGTCTCCTGCGAAGGATCGAGCACTGCCACCGCGCCTTCTTCCGTAGCCAAACTAACAGCGTTCTCGTTTGCGAAAGTCGATTCAATGCCCGGTTTGGCAGCAGCTGTATTCACTGTAGAAGAGAGACTGGATACCGGACTGGTATGGAACAAAGACTCTATCCTTTTCGGAACTCGTATCGACTCCGCAGTACCCCGTTTTACCTTCGCCGCCACGCCCGGCGCCGCATGGATCACTATGCCAGATACGACGGTGCGCATTTCCGGCTACGACACACTTGATTTTACCAAACGACCTATTTACCTCACTATCCGCTCACAGGACAACTCGACGCTGAAGACCTACGAGATACGCGCCACAGTGCATCAGGTAGATCCCGATCTATACACATGGACCCGGCTTACTGACGCCGTCTATCCGGTTGACGACAGCGAGCAACGGGTGGTAGAGATAGGTTCTAACTTTGTGATGATGGTCTCCAATGGTTTTGAACTGAGGGCATATGCTTCACCTGACGGCGCAGAATGGACTGACCTAGGCTCTCCATCCGGACTGCCAGCAGGTACGCGTGTGCGGCAGATAATAAGTGACGGCAGTACCTTATATTATGGTCAGGGGAACACCATCTACACCTCAACCGACGCCACTACATGGACGGCTCACGCTGTATCAGAAAACGTAGTTACCATGTTGCTTTATTGGAATAAAAAGGTATGGGCTTTGGTAGGAGAAGACGAGCAATATGAGTTAGCAACGTATGCCGACGATGCCCTTACCCTCAGCGGTTTGCAGCCGTCAGGAGAATTCCCCGTCAGCGATTTCGCCGCCGTCTCTTTCCACAGCGCCAGCGAGAGAGAAAGAGCCATGATCATAGGAGGTTTTGCCGAGAACGGACGTGCGCTTAACACACGATGGAATCTGGAATACTCACGCCATATCCCCGAGAACGGAGGATATCGCATTGAGGAGTTCTCTATCGACAGACCATCCTTCAAAAGTCTGACGGGAATCTCCGTCATTAATTATAACGGTCAACTGCTCCTGTTCGGCGGAGTGGACGACAAGATGACCTACCTTGGACGGGACATCCTCTATTCCGAGGACGAAGGACTGACCTGGCTTCGGGCAGATACGACGAAAAACAGGCTGCCCGATACCTACCAGGCACGGCAGAAACAAAGCGCAATCGTGCGCGATAAAGATATCTATATCTTCGGCGGACAGGACGGCTCTACCACCTATAGTGACGTATATCGAGGCCGCCTGAACTCCATTGGCTGGGAGAAGTAAGGACAAAGACCTCTTCGCTCAGAGAAAGAAAGAATCAAGCAACTGACTAACAAACTAAAATATACACAATTATGACTATTAAAGATTACAAATTCGCCGGCAAGAAGGCGATTGTACGTGTGGATTTCAATGTACCACTGGACGAAAACGGTAAGATTACAGACGACACCCGTATCCGCGGTGCGCTGCCGACTCTCAAACACATCCTCGACGAAGGCGGTGCGCTCATTATCATGAGCCACATGGGCAAGCCGAAAGGCAAAGTACAGGCTAAATTCAGCCTCAGCCAGATCGTTGACGCAGTAGCCGCTGCACTCGGACGCCCTGTTCAGTTCGCAGAGGATTGCGCCAAAGCTCAAGACAAAGCAGCAGCACTCAAACCGGGAGAGGTACTTCTCCTTGAGAACCTCCGTTTCTATCCGGAAGAGGAAGGCAAGCCGGTAGGAATCGAGAAAGAAGATCCGGCATACGAACCCGCCAAGAAAGAGATGAAAGCGCGCCAGAAAGAGTTCGCCAAGACCCTTGCTTCTTACGCAGACTGCTATGTCATGGATGCTTTCGGTACTGCACACCGCAAACATGCTTCTACGGCAGTCATCGCAGACTACTTCGATGCAGACAACAAGATGCTCGGTTTCCTCATGGAGAAAGAGGTAGCAGCCGTTAACGCCGTACTGGGCGATATCAAACGTCCGTTTGTTGCTATCATGGGCGGTTCGAAAGTTTCTTCTAAGATCGGTATCATCGAGAATCTGCTGGGCAAGGTGGACAAACTGATCCTCTGCGGCGGTATGACCTATACCTTTGCGAAGGCTCACGGCGGCGAGATCGGCGGTTCTATCGTAGAGCTCGACAAACTGGATGTAGCGCTGGGTGTTGAGGAGCTGGCAAAGAAGAACGGCGTAGAGCTCGTACTCGCTCCGGATGCAATCTGCGCAGACGACTTCAAGAACGACGCTAACCAGAAGATATTCCCGTCCGACGCAATTCCCGAGGGATGGCAAGGTATGGACGCAGGTCCTGAGGCACAGAAGAAGTTCGCAGCTGCAATCAAGGGTGCGAAGACCATCCTCTGGAACGGTCCTGCAGGTGTATTTGAGTTCGATAACTTCTGCGACGGCAGCCGCGCTATCGGTCTCGCTATTGCAGAGGCTACCAAGAACGGTGCTTTCTCCCTCATCGGAGGTGGTGATTCCGTTGCCTGCGTCAATAAGTTCGGTCTCGCAGACAAAGTATCGTATATCTCTACCGGCGGCGGAGCACTTCTCGAAGCTATCGAGGGCAAAGTACTCCCAGGAGTAGCTGCTATCAAAGGAGAATAATTTATAACTCATAATTTAAAATTCGCAATTACAATGGAAGTTGTAGGTAAGATAATTCAAGTATTGCCCGCACAGGAGGGCATCGGCCGCAATGGTAACCCTTGGAAAGTACAGCCGTATGTGCTGGAAACCCTTGACCAATATCCCCGCAAGGTGCATTTCGAAGTATTCGGAGAGGACCGCATCAAACAAAACCCTTGCGATCTGGACCAACTCGTTACCGTCTCTTTTGATATTGAGAGCCGCGAGTTCAACGGCCGTTGGTACACCTCTATCCGTGCCTGGAAGATTCAGCAAGGCGACATGACACAAGCCGGTGCTGTTCCCTCTGCTGCGCCTGCAGCAGCTCCGGTAGCAGCCGCACCGATCGCTCCGGCTGCCCCCGCAGCCCCGGCGAACGTGGACCCGTTTGACGCTTCCGCCGGAGACGGCACCAGTGACCTTCCCTTCTAATGAGACGGTGGGTTAAAATACTGTTTCTTTTATTCTTGCTGGCAGGTGGCGCAATAATATGCGCCATCCGCTGGCAAGCATGGTTTGGCATGCCAGCCGAACCTCATTGGAATGGAGAGACCATAGACTATGTCTTTCCGACCTTTGAACAGGACACCACCCCTCAGTCGCTCGACATCCTGGTACTCGGAGACATTCACAATCAACTTACACGTGCCGACTACGACACGCTAGCCCTCCGTCTTCCGCAAGCCGATTTGGTAGCGCAGACCGGAGACTGGATGGAACGGGGACAAGTGTATTACCGCCAATTACTGCTGCGAGAGTGGAGCAACAGCCGGTTATATGGGATGCCGGCGATAGTTTGCCCAGGCAATCATGAGTATTCCAAGGGACTCCGCAAAACATTGTCGGATGCATGGAGTGACACCTTTACTTATCCCCACAACGGGCCTGTTGGCGTACCGGGGGCCAATTACTACATAGACATGCCCGATCTGCGGTTTGTCGTTATAGACACCAACCCGCTAGACCGGCTCGTCTATCTTACACGCACGGCCACATGGCTGGAAAAAACAATGAAAGAAGCAGGAAACAGATATGTGGCGGTTATGATGCACCACCCTGTTCACTCGGCCGGCAAAGGCCGGGCGAACCCTCTTATCTATTCCGCTTTCCGCCATGCCTTAGGTCAAGCCGACCTTGTTCTCGCCGGTCACGACCATAGCTATATGCGCCATGCTCCGTTTGTGGTGCTCAATACGGCAGGAAAGCCCAAACCCCAACGCCCCCATTTGCATGCCGAAGCGACCGACACCGTGCCTGTCTATGGCGTGATTCATATCTCAGATCCCGAATCAGAGAAATCATGTCTTCTATTCAAAGTATATCGCCTTGGCGATAACACATTGGTCGATTCCCTCTATGTTAGTCACGACTGACGCGATAGTATTGTCACTTCAGCCGCACTCGGACAAAGCGCACCTGCTTCACGCCTATACGCGCGCGGGTGGGCGCGTTAATTATATGGTGTACGGCATTGGGAAAAAAAACACATCAGGAAAATACAGTCCTCTTTCCATTTTACAGATTACAGCGGATGAAAGAGCCATCCGTACGGCACAACTGGACTACGTACCGTCCACAACCGTTACGGATCCGTTGAAACGCACAGTCGCGCTGTTTATCAGCGAGGTGCTCTTCCATACACTCCGGCATCCTATGATTGACGAACCGATGTTTGATTTTCTTGTGCAAGCCATCCAGGACCTTGACCGAACAAGCGAACCTCAGAACTTTCATCTGCTATTCCTTGTAGAATTTGCCGCCAAACTGGGATTTGCTATTCCTGAACCTAATAACTCGCTCACTTCTCTTCCGCTCACCAGAGTCGCACGACAAGAGCAGCTTCGCGCGTTGTGCGAATACATGGCGGAACATGTTGAAACCTGGCAAAATCCCAAGTCTCTTGATGTTCTAATGGAGGTTTTTGACTAAAAATGCAGTCAAAAGCAAAAAAGTTGCATTTTTTTTTGGTCAATTCAAAAAAAAGCAGTACCTTTGCACGCTTTTTCGATGTATAAACCCGTCCTCGTGAGAGGACCTAAATAGACAAAGACAATGAAACGTACATTCCAACCTTCCCAACGCAAGCGTCGTAACAAACACGGCTTCTTGGAGAGAATGACTACCGCAAATGGTCGTCGCGTTTTGGCTGCACGCCGCGCTAAAGGTCGCAAGAAACTGACCGTAGCTGACGAAGGACGCCACAAATTTTAATGGAGTCAACTAGACAACACAAAATCGCTCGTCTTATCCAAAAAGACATGAGCGACATCCTTCTGCGATACGCGCGCACACTGCAAGGAACACTGATTTCCGTAAGTGAAGTGCGCGTGTCGCCTGATTTGTCTATTGCGCATATCTACATCTCTATTTTCCCGCAAGATAAAGTGAGTGACACGATGGCGCTTATAGGCGAAAACACCCACCGTTTTCGCGGTGAACTCGGCACATTGGAGCGCCATCAATTGCGTATTATCCCCGAAATAGTCTTCCATTTAGACGAAACCATCGATCGGATGGAACGCATTGATGAACTGCTTCATGGCTAACTTCGAATCCCATATTGCTTGGAGATACCTTTTCTCAAAAAAAGGTCATAATGCCATTAATATCGTCTCGGGTATTAGTGCAGTTGCTGTTGGTGTTGTCACTGCAGCGATGATATGCGTGTTAAGTGTGATGAACGGTTTCGGTGCGCTTGTAGAACACATGTTCTCTGAGTTCGATCCCGCATTGATGATTGTTCCAACTACTGGACAGACTCTGCGCACGGATACCGAGCCTATTGCTTCTTTATACGCGCGCGAGGACATTGAAGCCGTATCTATGCAACTGGAACAAACGGCTCTCATCCGGTATAAAGATCACCAGTTGCCAGCACGGGTTATGGGCGTTGATGACCTTTTCACCCGTACGGCGAATATAGACTCTATCATCACGGATGGTTTTTACTCGGTTTGGGACGGTGCTTTTGACAGAGCTGTTCTTGGGCGTGGGCTGGCGGCACAAATAGGGATCAATGCCCATTTTACCGGAGCGCTTCATCTGTACGCACCCGAACGAACGGAGAAAATCAACATGCTCCGTCCCGATAAGTCACTGCGACATGAACACGCTTTTATTGCCGGTACGTTCGCAGTAAACCAAGTGGAATACGACGACCAACTCATACTCGTCTCGCTTCCTTTGGCGCAGCGGCTCTTCGACTATGACGAACACACAGCTACTGCCCTTCGGATTCACCCGAAAGAAGGAGTGAAAATTTCGAATCTTAAAAGCCAAATCGCCTATCTGCTAGGGCATGAGTATCGCGTACTGGACCGATACGAGCAACAGCAGGATTTCTTCCGTATCTTACGAATAGAGAAACTGCTTACGATTCTTCTGTTGGTATTCATACTTATCATTGCCAGTTTCAATATTATCGGCTCGCTCTCAATGCTCATTATTGACAAGAGCGAAGACATCCGCATCCTCTCGCATATGGGAGCCGACGAAAGTACTATCCGGCGAGTTTTTCTTTTGGAAGGATGGTTCATTTCCTCACTCGGCACAATTTGCGGACTGGCGGCAGGAGTTTTGTTGTGTCTCGGGCAACAGCATTTCGGATGGCTCACCCTTGGCAACGGTGCCGAATATATTATATCCGCATATCCGGTACAGGTCTTGTGGTGGGACGTGCTTCTTGTAGCTGCTATCGTCCTGGCACTCGGTTTCGCTGCCGCCTATTATCCTTCCCGTAAAATCAATCTCGCATGAAGAAATATATCCTGATACTCGGCTTCGTATTATTGTGCATAAGTGCATGCCGCCGCTACCAGCCGGCGCATTACCGCGGTCTGCCGCAGCAATATACTTCGGCTTACCAACAAACCTACGGTCATTGTTATGATTCACTGCCGGAGGTTGCTGTAGTAGCCCTGGATCTCTATTCAGAAGGCCTGGATCTGGATAAAAACAACGTCATCCGGGGCACAGGTTACAACCTGTATATATCTGATATTTTCGTTCCGGATTCATTGCTCGTTACCGGCGAATACAAGTCCGAAACAACGGCGGAAGCCTTTACTTTTCTGCCAGGGAAAGACTATGAAGGGACACCGCACGGTATGTATATTCTGAATATAGAGAAAGACAAAGTGATCCAAATACAGGTATTGGATTCTGGTTCGTTCGTCTATCGGAACGACAGCCTTCTTTTTACTCTCTATTACCGCAACGCTTACGGCGGAAAAGCGACTTACCAATGTTCCTTCACCGGTTCACTCCTGCCATGGCAAAAGAAATAAACAACAACGATCTGTTACTGCGCGAGTACCATACTTACTTGCGTCTTGAACGAGGCTATTCACAGAACACCATCGATGGCTACGAGATGGATCTGGACAAGTTACTCGCATATTGCAAAGAACATGGAGTAGATTTTGTCAAGATGGATTTTGAACAGTTGCAAGATTTTATATTCGAGCAATTCAAAACTGTCAAATCCGAAGCAACTCAGGCACGTGTCCTATCCGGTCTCCATGCTTGGTTCAGATTCCTGTTGTACAAAGATTACATTGACCAGGACCCGTCCGAACTACTTGAAGGACCGAAGAAATCCAAACATCTGCCTACAGTCCTGACTATTGAAGAAATAAATGCCATGATGGCGGCTATTGATCTCTCCTCCAATGAGGGGCATCGGAACCGGGCAATGATGGAGATGCTCTATGGAAGCGGTCTTCGCGTAAGCGAACTGGTGAATCTGCAACTGAGCAAGATATATCTGAACGAGCATTACATGCTGATAGAAGGAAAGGGAGCCAAACAACGCCTTGTGCCCATTTCCCCCGTTGCCGAAGAGTGGTTCGGATATTGGATGCAAGAACGGTCCGCTTGGCCTGTCAAGCCCGAAGCCAAAGATTTCGCCTTTGTTAATCGCTATGGGCGTCCGCTCACACGGGCTATGGTTTTTACTATCGTGCGGAACCTATGCGCTGATGCCGGTATTATCAAAACGGTCAGCCCGCACACTTTGAGGCACTCTTTCGCCACACATTTGTTACAAAACGGAGCAGACTTGCGGGTTATTCAGCAACTACTCGGTCATGAAGACCTTGCTACCACGGAGATTTACACACATCTCAACATACAAGACCTACGCCAAGCCGTTCTCCAATACCATCCGGCGAACAAGGAAGGAAAATGAGAAAAATAAAGGAATGATAAAAGAAGAGAAAAGGCATATTACTTGGTTTCGAGGATTAATAGTCCTTTCTTTTCTCATTTTTCATGTCTCTTTTCTGAACGCTGTTGAAACAATTGTCGTTGGCGAGATTGTCAATGAGACTACAGGTGAAGTTATTCCGAATGTCAACATCCATTTTCGCGGTACCAAGATCGGTACCACTTCCGATGAAAACGGCTCCTATGCGCTTCGCGTTGACATGAACGCAAAGAGTCAACTTGTCTTCTCTGCTGTCGGCTATTACACCCAACGGTTTGACATAGAGCCCGGTACGATGGCAGGACTACAAGTAGCCCTACGGGAAAAAGTAGCAACACTGACAGAGGTTGTAGTCGCACCGAATGAGAACCCGGCGCTCGAACTACTGCGCCAGGTACGCGCTCACCGGCAAGAAAACGACCGGACGCTGCACCCCGAATCAGTTTTCACTGCTCATCGCGAACAGACCCTCTACGTCTCGCATATCACCAAACGGCATCTGCGCCGTGCTCTATGGCGGAGCCTGCAAGACGGGCTTATCGCGCAAGAAGACTCCACCTATATTTTACCTCTTTATCGGGAGGCACAATCCTTCCGGCTGGCCGGACATGAAATGATTCCGGCTAATGACCAACGTACACAGGCACTTATACTATCCACAACTGACTATTCCTCCCTTATCGGAGGGGAAGGGAATTTAAATTTCTACGCGCCCTCCGTCTCGATCATGGGGCATGCCTTCCTTTCGCCGCTTGCTTCGGGAGGTAACTTATATTACCGTTATTATCTAGAAGGGGCAGACACAATTCATTTCCGCACCCGCAACCCGTTCTACGCCACTTTTAACGGCGAACTGGTCATTGACACAGTTACCTTCGCTCTACGTTCCATAAAGGCTTATGTTCCGGCAGAGGTTGCTGTGAACTACGTAAATACACTGCATGTATCCCAGACGCTCGCGCCGGACAACACGATTGCTTCCGAACATATCTCTGCACTACTCGATTTTAGTATAAAGACAGAAAAAGCCGGTACTGTTTTCCCTACCTTGCTGCTCACAACCTCTCTCAAGAATCCTGACGCACAGGCGATAATGAGCAATCATGACAGTTTATTCGTTTCAGAAGAATTGCCCTACAATGAGAAGAGCGAGTTATCACTAAGTATAGCAGACTCATTGCCAATCATTCGGGCCGCGAAATGGTTTGCGACTATAGCGACAACGGGTTATATTCCCACCGGTACTCCTGTTGATATCGGTCATATTGAAGAAATACTACAGGTCAACAACCATGAAGGTGTACATATCGGTCTGCCTTTCCGCACGAACGAGAAGATGTCAAAGGTCGTCAGTCTGGAAGCCTCAGTAGGATATGGTATCAAAGACCGAAGTCCCAAAGGGATGGGGCGAATCTCCATCAAACTCCCCACGCCTCGTATAAACACCTTGCAGATCGAATATAACGACCGCTATGTTTGGTCAGAAGTAGATGATTTCGACCGCTTGCTACGGGAGAACTCTGTGGGATGGGGAAACTTCGATTTTACCTCTTATGCATTTGAGGCACTCAAACGTGATTCGCTATGTGTCAACACCGCATTGCGCCAACGGCAGCTCCAACTCCATTGGTTTGCCGATTGGACTCCACACTTGGAGACACATGCCTATGTACGTGCAGGATGGCAAGACGGCTATGCATATCAATCGCTATCAGCTATCGCACGGTTGTCATGGGGAGAACGCAAATACGACGGTTATTTCATGCGTAGATACGCCTATTCAGCAAAATACCCCATTCTCTACCTCGGTTTCGAAACGGGACATTGGGATAGAGGTCTATATGCCCACTTGCGCCTTATGCTCGTTCAGCATGCGAATCTGGGTATGGGCGGCATGCTTTCTTATGCGCTCCAAGCCGGAACGCTTTTTGGACGTGTACCGAGTACGTTGCTATGGCAAGCGAATGCCAACCAAGGCTATGCCTACGACCCGTATCGCTTCACATTTCTGCACGGCAGACAAATGATGGCTGACAAATATGTCACATTGCAAACCGAATGGAACGGTCATGGCATTCTCTTTAATCTTATCCCGGGTATCAGGTGGCTGCATCTGCGCGAATTGGTAGAAGCCAAGATCGCCTACGGCTATTTATCCCAAGAATTATCGACATACAACCCATCTCCGCACAATTTATATGCAGAGGTCGGTGTCGGTATCGGTAATATACTCCGCGTGTGTGATCTCTACTCTGTCTGGTCTTTATCGCCGGAAATTCAGTGGGGGATGCGCTTCCGCATCCATTTAGGGCTATGATGGTATGATTTTTGTAGCATCAAAATTGGAAATAAAACATTAAAAACAACTATAATTTATGGCAGAAAAGAAATTAATGCGCTCTTCCAATAAGATTTTGGCAGGCGTTTGCGGCGGTATCGCCGAGTATTTTGAAGTAGACCCCACCTTGATTCGTGTGATCTATGCAATCTTAGCAGTATTTACCACCGGTTTCCCCGGACTTCTGCTTTATCTCATTCTCATGCTCATCATGCCGGCTGCACCGGTTAAGAACAAAGTAGAGGATGTTGAATTCAAAGATGCAACAAAAAAAGAGGACAAATAAAAGTCCTCTTTTTTGTTAAAACATACTCTGCTGACCATCCGCTCCAAGCGGTGTTTTCCCAAGATGTTTATATGCCAATTCAGTTGCTTCGCGGCCTCGTGGAGTTCTTTTGATAAAGCCCTCCTTGATCAAATAAGGTTCATAGACATCCTCAATCGTACCAGCATCCTCTCCCATAGCCGTAGCGATGGTGTTCAATCCGACAGGTCCTCCGCGGAACTTATCAATAATGGTAAGCAATAGTTTGTTATCTATTTGATCAAGACCAAATGTATCTATATTCAGTGCTTCTAAGGCGTATTTAGCGATCTCCAAATCGATCTTACCATTTCCTTTGACTTGTGCAAAATCACGTACGCGACGCAACAACGCATTGGCAATACGGGGCGTTCCGCGAGAGCGACGGGCAATCTCACCTGCCGCTTTTTCATTGATCTCTACGCCCAGCAAACGCGCACTACGCTTAACGATACCCGCTAAAATATCGGCGTCGTAATACTCCAAATGGCAATTAATACCGAAACGGGCACGTAGAGGGGATGTCAACAAACCAGAACGGGTCGTAGCACCGATTAGCGTGAAATGGTTCAGGTCGATCTGAATTGTGCGCGCCGAAGGTCCCTTGTCTATCATAATATCTATACGATAGTCCTCCATCGCAGAATAGAGGTACTCCTCTACAATCGGGCTTAAACGGTGGATTTCGTCAATAAAGAGCACATCGTTTGGCTCCAGCGAAGTGAGGAGCCCCGCAAGATCGCCGGGTTTGTCCAGCACAGGTCCCGAAGTGACCTTAAATCCCACTCCCAACTCGTTCGCAATAATATTGCTCAAAGTCGTTTTTCCAAGTCCCGGAGGGCCAAAAAGCAGCACGTGGTCCAGGCTTTCTCCGCGTTGTTTAGCCGCCTCGACAAAGATCTTCAAATTTGATGTCACCTTTGTCTGACCTGCGAAATCCGCGAAACACAACGGACGGAGCGCATTATCCTGCTCCTTCTCGGACATCTGCTGTCGTATATCAAATTCTGCCATAATGCTATTGGGTTACTTCGTGGAATAACTGTTCCAAATCAGTTATTTTATCAATGAATTCATCTGCTTTTATCTCTCCGTGATCCAAGATCACGACCCTATCACACATCTCCCGCACTTCCTGCATAATATGCGTAGAAAGGATCACCGTACGTTCTTTGCCTAAATCACGAATAAGGCTGCGTATTTCCACCAACTGGTTGGGGTCGAGGCCTGTAGTCGGCTCATCCAGGATCAGCAGTTCTGGATTTCCTAATAAAGCCTGTGCCAAGCCCACACGCTGACGATATCCTTTGCTCAACTCACGGATATGCTTGTGCCGCTCAGGAACCAATCCTACGCGATCAACAAGTGCATCTATATCCTCGTTGGCATGGGTCAGCCCTGCCATAAATTGAAGATATTCCGTTACATACATCTCGTCATATAGCGGGTTATTCTCCGGTAAATAGCCTATTCTCTCCGGAACCTGCACCTTGCCGCTATCTGCTTTCCAAAGACCGATAAGGATCTTCATCAATGTTGATTTACCGGCACCGTTCGGTCCTAAAAGTCCTAAGACTTGACCAGAAGGTATTTCCAAACGGATATCTTTGAGCACTTGCTGTGCACCAAACGACTTGTTGATATGTTCAATAAGAATCATATGGTTGCTTCTATATTCCAGACGAAAGCACGGACTCCGACTTCTTCGTTACGGAGATCAAGTTTTTTGATCGACTCCAAGAGTGCGGGCACCTGTTCATCGTCAACGACGGTGATAACACAAGAGTTCATCTCGGGCCAAGCGTGGGTACCGCGGCGGGGTTCGCCGCCGTTGGTACCACGACCTTGTACTTGCTCAAAGAACGTGAATCCTTTGATATTCAGGATATCAAGCATATATTCCACACGACCGGTGTTTGCCTGATTAAAAACAATCATAACACTTTTCATTTCTCGTCTCCTTTCTTAACTTTGAGGTCCATGAAGATGAATTTCTTACGGAGGGCTTCCTGTTTATCGCGGTCTCCGTGGCGTGACACAACACCGTAGAGCACAGGCACTACGTAGAGCGTCAGGAAGGTGGAGACAGTCAGACCACCGATCACAACGATACCCAGCGGCTGCCACATCTCGGCACCTTCACCGGAAGAAACCGCCATAGGAATCATACCGAGGATCGTCGTGAACGCCGTCATGAGGACAGGACGGATACGGCTGCGTCCGGACATCTGGATAGCCTCGTTCAGTTCGTGACCACGCTCGCGCATAAGGTTGATATAGTCCACGAGCACAATACCGTTCTTCACCACAATACCCACCAAGAGCACCAGACCGAGGGCACCGATCATATCCAACGAACGGCCTGTGAGCCAGAGGGCTACGATGACACCCGAGAGGGCAAACGGAATAGAGAACATGATGATTGCCGGCATTCGGAGTGACTCGAACTGCGACGCCATAACGATATAAACCAGCAGAACGATCATCAGACCAAGCAGAATCATATCGGAGAAAGTATCCTGCTGCGTCTCGTAGTTACCTCCGATATGGGTAGAGTAACCGACAGGGATGTCGAGTTGCGGAATAACCTCTGTCTCAATCGCTTTTGCCAGTTCACCGAGGGTGGTGTTGTACGGCGTAGCCTTGACGGTGACGATACGCTGACGCGCTTTACGCTCAATGGTAGGCGGCGCCCAGTATTCGCCAACCGCAGCCACCTCGGACAGTTTGACGGTTTTACCCGTCGCCGTAGGTATAGAGAGGTTGAGGATGTCGGAAATCGAGTTGCGGTCCTCCTCCATGAGGCGTACCACGATGTCGTACTCCGAACCGTCATCCTTGAGATAGCCGCACGCCATACCTGCCACGCGGTTGCGGAGATAGGTAGAGATAGTAGCGGAGCTCAAGCCGAGACGCGAGGCTTTCTCTTTGTCCACGGTAATCTTGATATCCGGACGGTCGTCCTCTCGGGAGATATTCACGTCGCGGGCACCGGGCAGTTGCGAAATCAGCTGACGGCATTGCTCCGCCATCTGGGAGGTCTTATCAAAATCATAACCGTAAATCTCCAAATCAACTGTGTTGCCGCCGCCGGGTCCGCCGGATGAAACAGCACACTGGTATTCGTTGATCTCCGGATATTTCGCCATCTCCTGACGGAGAATCTCGGCAATTGTCCAGATGTCGCGGTCACGCTCCCATTTCTTAGGCAGACGGACGGTCATCTGGATCTTGTTGTTCATCGTCGAAGAGAAGAGGGCTGCGATAGAAGCATCGTCGTTGGAACCGGCGGAGGTGTTGATCAACTGAATCTCCGGCACGAGTTCTACGAAGCGTGCTTCCAACTTACGGGCGGTCTTGAGGGTCTCCTCTATACGCGTACCGCGTTGCAGTTTGACAGTTACGGTCAAACGACCGTTATCCTGCTCTTGCATGAAGTCCGTACCGATCTTGCCTGCAAAGACAGGAATCAGAGAGGCGGCAAAGAACGCGATGAGGATAAGGAAGGTGAGCGCTTTGTGACGCAGACACCAACCAAGCGACTTAGCGTAGTACTCATCAATAACGTCGAGCATGTGTACCACCGTGCGGTCATACCAGCCTTTCTTGCCTGCCTCGTCATCGACCAGATTTCCGTTCTCATCCACATGCACTTTCTTTGCTTTCAGCAGCTTGGAGCAGAGCATAGGCGTCAGTGAAATAGCTACGAGAGTAGAAGTACAGCAGACTACCGTCACAATCCATCCGAGCTCGTGGAACATGATTCCCGCCATGCCGGAGAGCATCGTCAGCGGCACAAATACCACTACAAGTACCAGGGTCGTTGCAATAACGGACACCCATACCTCGTTGGTAGCATAGATAGACGCCTCATGCGGGTCCTCGCCGCGCTCCACGTGACGTGTGATGTTTTCCAATACCACGATCGCATCGTCCACCACCATACCGATAGCGATGGTGAGCGAACAGAGGGAGATGATATTCAAGGACGAATCCGCCAGACCGAGGTAGATAAACGCCACGATGAGGGCAATAGGAATAGTGATACCGATAATAATCGTCGCACGCCATTTACCAAGGAAGAAGAGCACCACGAGCACCACGAAGAGGAGGGCGTAAAGCACGGACTCTTCAAGGGAGTTGATGGAGTTCTGGATATTCTCCGAGGAATCGTAGATCTTCTCAATCTTGACGTCTGTCGGGAGCTGTTTCTGTATCTTCGCCAGTTCGGCACGCACGTCGCGGCAGACCTGCACGGTGTTGGCACCGGTCTGCTTGGCAATAACCAGACGGACTGCTTCACGGCCGTTGGTCTTTTCGTCCAGCGAGAGGTCTTTGATGGTATCCTTGACAGTAGCAATGTCGCGGATGAAGACCTGCTGCCCTTGCGGTGTCATGGCTACCATGAGGTTTGCTATCTCGGAGGACTCGATGTACTCCGAACGCACCTGCATCTGGTACTGCTCCTGCGGCATCTTGATCGTACCCGAAGAGAGGTTGAGGTTGTTCGCCGTAACGACCTGTCCCACCTGCTCCAACGTAATACCGTACGCATCCAGTTTCTGCTGGTCGATATTGACATACACATAGCGGTCCGGCGCACCAGAAAGAGAGATATTACCGATACCGTCGATGTGGTTCAACTGCGGTACCACTTCGTCGTTGAGGATCTTATCCAAACCCGCGTAGGTCTCATCCGCCGTAATGGAGTACTGGCAGATAGGCATGGAGGAAGTGGAGAGTTTGAAGATAACCGGCTTGGCACAGTTGTCCGGAAGGTTGTTCGCCGCCATATCAACGAACGAACGCACGTCGTTCACCGCCTCGTCCATGTTACTACCCCACTCCAACTCCAGCGTTACCACGGAGATGTTATCTTTGGACTGCGAAGTGATGTGTTTGAGGTGATCGACGGAGGTCAGGGCGTTCTCCATGATCTTCGTCACGTTGGTTTCCATCTCGGAAGCCGATGCGCCCGGATAAGTAGTCATGACCGTAATATACGGCGGGTCCATCTCCGGGAACTGGTCAATCGGCAGTTTCAGGAAACTATATACACCGATGACGATGACCGCCACAAAGATAAGGGCGGTGGTTACCGGTTTTTCGATTGCTGATTTATAAATTGACATATTCTTTTCAGTAATGACGTGATTACGTAATACGTAATTACGAAAGTTATTCCACTACATTTACTTTCACGCCGTCCACGAGTTTGTGTTGGCCAGTGGTGACGAATTCCACGCCCTCTTTGATCTCCGGAGCGATGATCTCTATATCCTGATCGAAGCGCTGACCGAGAGTAACCGCTATACGTTTTGCGCGGCCGTCCTCCACGATGAAGACGTAACGGTCATTCGCACCGACGAGTTTCTCCACGCTCTGGTAAGGCACCACGATGGCATTCGCTTTTCCCAGACCGATTGTGGTCGTAACGTACATACCCGGACGAAGCAGGTTGCTACCGTTCGGAATAACGATCTTGCATTGGAAAGTGTGGCTGGAGGGGTCAATAGTCGGATAAACGATCTCTACCGTAGCAGGGAATACCTTGTTCGGATAAATCTCCGAAGTCAGCGTCAGTTTCATTCCTTTTTTGAGGAGCGGGAAATAGGTCTCCGGAACAGCTACCAGCGCTTTCAGTTTGTCTATCTGTGTGAGTACCAGGATAGGCTGACCTCCGTAGAGCTCGCCGTCCTCGTAGGTCTTCGCAGAGATGACACCGGAGAAAGGCGCTTTGACATATGTGTTCTGCTCCAGAAACTCCAACTGCTCTTTGGTGGACTTATACTGCATCATAATCTGGTCGTACTGCTGTTGCGTAGCCGATCCGGTCTTGAGCAGTTGCTCCACACGGTTCTTCTCGATCTCCAGATTTGTCATAGAGATCTTAGTTGTCTTGTACTGTGTCTGGTCCATGCGCACCAAGTCGTCTCCGCTTGCCACACGGTCTCCCACCTCGCGGTAGATATGTTCGATCTTACCGGTGAGCGAAGGAGCCACATTCTGGGTCAGATAACCTTGCAGGTTAGTTGAGACAGAGATTTCGCGCTCAATCTCACGCGGTTGCAGAACGACCGTGCGCACTTGCTCCACGCGCTCTTCCTCTTCTGCAACGGAGGTTTCTTTGCTGCCACAGCTAATCAAAGCAAGTGCGGCAAAAATGTAAAGAATATTCTTTTTCATATTTGTTATTGGATTATTTTCGGGATTACGGGATTACGATATTTCGATATTACGAGATTTCGAGGGCTTATTTATTGAGGAACTCTTCCAGATCCGCTTGGGCGCTGACGAGGTTCAGCATTGCCTCCACATAACTGCTCTGGGCGTTAATCAGGTCATTGGAAGCGTTCGTCAGCTCCATATTGCTGCTGGCGCCGTATTTGTATTTCTCCGTAGCGGAGGCGAACACGCGCCGTGCCACTTCTATATTATCTTTCTCGTTCGTATAGGTCTCATACGCGTTGGTGAGGTTGAAGCACAGCTGGCGGTATTGGATAGCCAGATTGTCTGTTGTTTCCGAGAGGGTGTTTTTTGCCTCTTCGTACGCGATTTTCTTTTCTACCACGCCAGCTGCACGCTTTCCTGACGACCACAGCGGCATTTTGACGGACACTTGAATCACGTTCGGCGGCGTCATACGCATACCGCCCTCGCCGTAGTACTGCTGGTTCGTGTAGTTGTACGCCAGCGCGATGGTCGGACCGTAAGCCCATCCTGCCATGTGTACGTTGCGCTTGGCGAGCTCGGTCTGCTTCTTCAGCAACTGATAATTGAGGTTGTTTTCTATATTGAAATTCTCCGCCAGAAGGTTGATGACCCGTTCGGGCGAAAGCACATCGTCGATGTCCTCCGTCAGTACCAGTTCGGTCTCCACCGGCACGTCCAGCAGCACTTTGAGGCTGTTATTTGCCAGTTCTATATTGCGTTTCTGGGTGTTGATTGAGTTCTTGAGCGTGTTCACACGCACGCGGATCTGGTCTGCTGTCGTCTGCTCGGCGGCTCCTACATTGACCGCATTCTGCGTCATCTGCTCCAAGTCCTGGATATTCACCAAACTGGAATCCAAGAGGTTTGAAATGCTCTGGAGCGCAAGAACGGAGACATAAGCACTCATCACACTGCTGCGGAGCTCAACCTCGCTCTTCTCCAGTGCAATCTTTTTCATGTCGATGGCGATATTGTTAAGCAGCGCCCCAACAATACCTTGTCCGTTGAGACCTACCGCTGCGGTCAAACCGAGGGCGCCGACGTTCGGCATGTTGATCTTGAACGCACCCATCGCCGTGGACATCGATGCCGAATAACCCAGATAGTTGCTGTAGCTGTAACTTCCATCTACCTGCGGAAGCATGGCGGCTATCGTCTGCCACCGCTGCGCGTACGCTTCCTGTACGGCAAGAGAGGCGTTTCTCAACGTCCGGTTCTGTTGCACCGCGTATGCCTGCGCCTCGCGGAGACTCAGATTGAGCGTTGAGGGCACGGACGAGGTGTCCTGGGGCTGATGACTTTTCGTCGCAGCCATCACATGGTCCTCCGCCATCAGGCTCGAACTCAATGCTACTGCTGCAATCAATACTAATAATTGTTTCTTCATATTCTTGTTTTATTTTTTTTCGTAATAACGGGATTACGTAATGCGAAAGGGCGTAATGCGTAATGACGTCATTTCAATTATAGAGTTTCATTCCTTCTTCGCTGAGGACGCCGCGGACGAAAATATCCATCGCCGTATGCCCTAACTGGTGCATGTTGTGACCGTGACCTTCTATCACCTCAAAATCATTGATGGCATCGCTATGTATCTTCGCAAAAAGAACCGCTGTCAATTCAATATTAAGGTTCGCGCGTACGAGACCTTCCTGCTGCCCTTGCTCCAGATACGCCATGATATATTCCTTCTGCGTCTTGAAGCACTCCTCCTGGAACTCTGCGAACTGGCGGGGGTAGTATTTCTTGAGGTCGTACACCAGCTGCGGTACGCGCCGCACGTCGTTTTTCTCCGTTTCCTGGTGCTTCAGGAAGCGCACCACCAGTTTCCGGAAATCCCGCATTTGAAGCAGTTCCTCCATTTTGGAGGCGATATAAGCAACATTTGCATGCAATAATTGTGCCACGAGTTCGTCCTTGGAGGCGAAATAGACATAGAATGTCTTTTTGGACATGCCTAATTCGTGGCAAATATCGTCAATAGACACACTACGTATTCCCAGGCGAAAAAACATCTCGCCGGCTGTCTTGATAATATGAGTTTTTTGATCTTCTGCCATATTATTCGCAAAAAAGCGCACAAAATTACTATATTTTTTCGACATGTGCAAGAAACTTGGAAACTTTTTTAACTCCAAAAGTTTCTTTGTAAAGTAGAGTTTGCATTTTGAACGGGTAAAGGGAGGTAAAAAAGTATATATACTACGTATATATAGTATATGCGTTAAAAATGCAAAAAATGGCGTCTATCCTTGGGTTATCCTTGGGGAATCCTTGGGTTATCCTTTGGTAATGAGTCTATTCCGACCTTAAACAAACAAACAAACAAACAAACAAACCCCACCCCGGCCCTCCCCTCAGGGGGAGGGAGAAAAGAGAAAGAAACAAACTAACAAACTAACCCCACCCCAAAAGGTTCTATGACCGTCCACCGGACGCTCAATCGGGCAAAGCCCTTCACCCTCAAGGGAGGGAGAAAAGATATGAAAAAAAGAGGGACGCGTGGTTGCGTCCCTCTTTGGGATCCGCCAAATGTGGCGGATACATTTTAGGTTATTAGCGGACTTGGGCGCCTTGGAGGTTGAAGAGTTTGCCGTCGCGAACGATATAGAGAACGCCGTCAACAATCACTTTGTCCACTTTCTCGGTGAGAATAATGTTCTCGATAGCCGCTTTCCACTGAACAGAAACAGTACCTTTAGCAATTTGAGCCGAGTTCTTGTCGTTGTAGAAGTTGTTGGTCAACTTACCTACTACCATAACGCGGTCACCCTGTACAAGTGCGGTGCCTTCGGCCTCAGAAATTGAACATTGATAGCATTTCAAATCTCCATAGGTAGAGGTTGCATCATCTGTCATATAGAACGACACATTCTTGAACTGCGTGCTATATTCGCCTTTGCTTGCGAATTTAGCGAAATATCCGACTACTGCATATGATTTGGTAGATGTCTCATTGTCACCCAATTTCATGGCCTCCTCAACAGCCTCGGTTACAGTGAGAGTATCCATTTGTATAGCGGCCTTCTCCAGGATAGTAACTTTCGGTTTCGAGTTACCGTTCTCAATCATACCGTTGTAGTTCTTGATAGAAACGGTCAAAGAAACTTTGTAACCAATGTAAAGTTGCTCCTCACCAACACCTGCGTAAACAAAGAATGCGCCATCAGCATTGCTGGTTGCTTCACTTCCTTCCGGAGCCAGCCAGAAGTTTTGAGAGCCATTGTACTGAGCATAGCCACCATCTTCGTTAGCGACACCCTTATTATTCGTGAGAGCGGTAATGACACCTGTGAGTTGATACATTTTCTCTGTAGCAGCACCACTTGCCAGTTCGTTACCAATTTCCAGAGCCTCAGCGATTGTAATCACCTCTACTCCGGTTTGAACAGTGTGGTCACCATCAACTTTGCTAATGAACGCAGCATTACCCTTCTCAATCTCGATGATGTACTTCTTGGCATTCTTGTTGTAGTACTTTTTCAGTTTACCGGTAACCGATACCTTGTCACCATTCAGCACCTTCAGTGTGTCGTTACCCTCGATAGGGAAGCAGTTGTAAGCCTCAAAGTCAGACTCTGTAGCATCAGCAGCATCAGCCATGAACCAACTTTGATTCATGTATTGCGTGCTGAACGAATACGCGTTGATAACATAACCTTCAACGGTGTACACTGCCTCAGATACACCCATCGAATCCAACTTCATACCTTCGGTAATAGCGTCTGCAACAGAGATTGCCTGAGCATTCATTGTCATTGCCACCAAAGCAGCAGCAACAAAAGAGAAAAATTTCTTCATAACTTAAAAAGATTTAATTGTTAAATAAAAAAATTGGTTAAAACCATTTGCGGGACAAAGGTACTATATTTTTTTGATATGCGCAAATAATTTTGCTTTTTTTCACAAAAATACGCAATTGTTTGCATATTTAAAAAAATTGTCGTAAATTTGCACCCAAATTTGTAATTTGCCATGGCAAAACTTTTAATCATAGATGATGAGCGTGGTATCCGCAACACGCTGCGTGAGATTCTTGCGGACGAAGGGCATGAAGTGGACGTAGCCGAGAACGGCAAGCAGGGTCTGGAAATGGCTCAGGCGAAGGCTTATGATCTGATCTTCTCCGACATCAAAATGCCAGAGATGGACGGGATGGAGGTGCTTTCTAAGATTTCAGAATTCAGAATTCAGAATTCAGATTCGTTTGAGAGTACCGACTGTCCTGTGGTGATGATTACGGGTCACGGGGATATAGAGACGGCGGTGCAGGCGCTCAAGATGGGTGCGTATGATTTTCTGCTCAAGCCGCTTGACCTCAACCGCATTCTGATCACGACCAAGAACGCATTAGAGTCCAAATCGCTGCGTCAGGAGACGAAGCAGTTGCGGAAGAAAGTAGCAGCGAAGGGGTTTCAGATGATCGGTCAGAGCGCGGCTATCACCCGTGTGCGCGAAATAATAGATAAGGTAGCACCGACGGAAGCCCGTGTACTCATCACCGGTCCTAACGGCACGGGAAAAGAAGTAGTGGCACATATGATTCACTCCCTCTCCGCTCGCGCCAACGGTCCTATGGTAGAGGTCAATTGCGCCGCCATCCCGAGCGAGTTGATAGAGAGCGAGCTTTTCGGACATATGAAAGGATCGTTCACGGGTGCAGTCAAAGACCGCGCGGGCAAGTTCGAACAAGCCGACGGAGGGACTCTGTTTCTGGATGAGATCGGTGACATGAGTCTGGCTGCGCAGACCAAAGTGCTGCGTGCGTTGCAGGAGAGCGAGATCACGCGGGTAGGATCGGACAAAGCCATCAAAGTGAATGTTCGCGTGCTGGCGGCGACGAACAAAGACTTGCAGAAAGAGATTGCGGAAGGCAATTTCCGCGAGGATCTTTTCCACCGGTTGAACGTCATACCAATTCATGTACCGTCGCTCAACGAGCGGCTGGAGGACATTCCGCTGCTGGTGGACTATTTTGCGGATCAGATATGCGCGGAACAAGGAATAGCGCTCAAGAGTTTCGAGCCCGAGGCGATCAAGGCGCTGCAAGGCAAGCAATGGACAGGAAACATACGTCAGTTGCGCAATGTCGTGGAACGGCTAATAATCCTTGCCGGAGCGAAGATAACCAAGGAGGATGTGGAGGCTTATGCATAATATCCGCCAAACTTGGCGGATTCCAGAAGAATGATTCTACAGTCTCTCAATATACTCAACTATCGCAATATCCGCGAGGCGAGTTTGGAGTTCGCACCCAAGCTCAACTGTTTCGTAGGCCTCAACGGACAAGGGAAGACCAACGTCCTTGACGCAATCTATCTGCTGAGTTTTGCCAAGTCGGCATTCACGAGTCAGGACAGCCTGAACATCACCCACGGAGAGGAAATGGCGATGGTGCAGGGAGTGTATAGTACAAAGTCGAAAGTCGAAAGACCGTCCTTACAGGACTCAAAGCCGCTTTCGGAGGATGGTCTGATGACCATCTCTTGCGGGTTGCGTAAGGGTGTGAAGAAACAGTTCCGGCGAGACAAGAAAGACTATCCGCGTCTGATTGACCATATAGGGCTTATTCCGCTGGTAATGATTTCGCCTGCGGACCAGCAGTTGATCGACGAAGGGTCGGACGAGAGAAGGCGTTTCATGGATGTTGTTATCAGCCAGTCCGACCGCAAATATCTTGATTCGCTCACACGCTACAATGCCCTGCTCAAACAGCGGAATGCGCTATTGAAACAGTACGCCGAGGCGGCTGCGCCACCGGACGATTTATTAGAAGTGCTGGAGTGGCAGATGGTGGAGCCGGCGGAGTATATTTTCAAGGCAAGGACAGAGTTCTTTGAGGCGTTTCAGCCGTATTTCGAGGAGGTGTACCGGCGTATCTCCGGCCGCAAGAATGCGACCGAAACGGACAATCCGGACAATCCGGAAGGTCCGGAGGTTCCGGGATTGCAGTATGTAAGCCAGTTGCAGGACAGGGATTTGCGCGAGGCGTATGTGCGGACAAGACAGCGGGATTTGATATTAGGCTGGACATCGCAAGGGGTACACAAAGACGATTTGGAGATGAAGTTGGGCGAGTGGCCGTTGAAGCAAGTAGGCAGCCAGGGGCAGCAACGCACTTTCATTCTTGCCATGAAATTGGCACAGGCTTTGTACTTAGGGGCTATCAGCCATCAGCCTTCAGCCTTCAGTAAGCCGATCTTGCTGCTGGACGATATTTTCGACCGGTTGGACGGGGAACGGGTGGAACGGATTGTAAACATGGTGCAAGGAGAGGAGTTCGGACAGATCTTCATCACCGACACCGACCGTCAGCACCTCACGGAAATACTCAAACCCAACGAGAACGCCAAGATATTCCACGTTGAAGGAGGGAGAGTTGATAGTTGAAAATTGAGAGTTGAGAATTGAGAATTGAGAGTTGAAAGAAGTTTTAAAGTAATAAGTTGAGAGTTGAAAGTTTTCAGATACATAGTAACCTTTGTACTTTGTACTTTGTCCCTTTGTACATTAAAAGCTGAAATCGGCTTTAGGGGTGCATGGATAGCGACTGTGGCTAATATCGACTGGCCGTCCAAAGAGGCGGTGGGCAATACCGAAATGCAGCAAGAGGAGATGATTTGGATACTTGATTCGCTGCACGCAATAGGTATCAACGCCATCATCTTCCAAGTCCGCCCCACCGCCGACGCACTCTATCGCAGTGAGTTTGAGCCCAGTTCTCATTGGCTGACCGGAAAGCAAGGAGAGTGGGGAGATAAGTCGAAAGTCGAAAGTCAAAAGTCGAAAGCATGGGATCCGTTGGAATGGACGATTGAAGAGGCGCATAAACGGAATATGGAAGTGCACGTCTGGCTCAATCCGTATCGCGTCACTCTCGCTAAAACGGACACCTCCGCTATTTGCGCCAACCATATATGGAGAAAACACCGCGACTGGTTCTGGGAATACAACAAACAGTGGTATTTTGACCCGGGGCTGGAGCAGACACGGGAATGGATCTGTACAATCGTTCAGGACATCGTGCAGAGGTACGACATTCAGGCGGTGCATATGGACGACTATTTCTACCCCTATCCGGCAGGCAAACAGCAACTGCCGGACGCCAAGACCTTTGAACAAGACCCCAGAGGATTTAATAATATCAATGACTGGCGGAGAGACAATGTCAACCTAGCTATCAAAGCTATCAGCGAGACCATCCGCGAATGCAAAGACTCCGTGGAGTTCGGTATCTCGCCTTTCGGCGTGTGGCGGAACGCCTCCGTTGATTCGACAGGCTCCGCGACCCGCGCCGGAATAACCAATTACGACGACCTCTATGCGGACATACGGCTGTGGATTCAAAAAGGCTGGATCGACTACGTAATGCCGCAACTCTATTGGGAGATCGGTAAGAAAGTGGCGGATTACGAGGTGCTGGCTCACTGGTGGGCGAACGAGGTGCGGGGCACATCCTGCAAACTATATATCGGCATGGCCCCGTACAGATTAGTCGAAAGTCAAAAGTCGAAAGTCGAAAGCGGCAAGTCGAACCCTTGGGCTACCGGCAACGAGATCAAGCGGCAGATGGACTTGAACCGGACTATCCCGGAGATCAGCGGCGAGTGTTTCTATTCGACAAGGCCGCTGTTGCGCAATCCGAGAGGGGTGTGCGACAGTATCAGGTCAGTCTATGCCGACGAAGACGCAGAGAAAGAACCGCTTGTGTTACCATGGGAATAATACTGTAGTGTGCTATCGGCGCAGCAAGGATGCCATTGTTGAGATTTTTGACATAACAAACTTTAAAAACATTACACAATGAAAACTTTTATCAGCCTCGCCCTTGCGGCAAAGAAGAAATTAGTTGTCATTCTGGCTGCGGTCATGGTCTCCGTAGGAATGATGGCGCAATCGCCTGTCTATCGTGTCGGAGACAAATACATGATGGACGGCGAATTGATGAGCAAACGCGAGTTCAAAGGTTACCTCAAAAACACTTGCCCGGAGGCGTTCGAACTGTTCTCCAACGGACATAAACTCAGCATTGCGGGCTGGAGTTGTTTCGGAGTAGGCCTCGCCATTAACTCCGTAGGCAGTTCTCTGCTCTATTCGTGTCTCAGGGGCGAAATAAAACAGAGATACATGCTCGATCTAAGTTATACACTCACTTCTTTGGGAGCCGGAACCACCGTAGCCGGTGTTACCTGTCTCGCGGTAGGTTATACACGCATGCACAAAGCCGTTAACCTCTATAACATCGAGAAAGCGCACCGCCCCGACCTCAGATGGATCTACGGTTTGAACGGACGGGGAGAGATATCCGTTGCGTTGCAGTTCTGATTTGCGCCACCGTACTATTTTTCCACATTTGCAAATTACAACGTTCAAAAATCACATTTTTTGACAAAAATAACGCGCGTACTTGCATATTCGAAAAAAAAGCAGTAATTTTGCGGCGCAAAATCAATTGAAAGGAAAAACAACTATGCAAACAGACGCACAACATCAATTGAATGAAACACCCATTACTACTGATGTAGCAGGTAATGGTAATGTGCAAAAGAAGTACTACACTGCCGATGAAGCAATCGCTTTCTTAGAGCCGCGCATCCGCGCCATGTTCCAATGAAAGAGGTTGTTTACACTAAACAGGCTCTTTTGCAATTTGAAGAAAGTGTGAAAGAGTTAGTAGAACAAGGCTACTTTGGCGATGAAGACTACGCCGTTATGTATATGCGAGATATATTCAGGTATTTTGCGCTGAATTTGCAATATTCAGTATCTGTTGAAGCACCTGATTGTTTTACTCGGTATTGTGTAGATGGCAAAGATTTACATTACGTCCGTTATCGCAAGAACACTCAAACTACTTGGTACGCATTTTACGAGGAGTTAGAAAATGTGTATAGTATTGTTTACCTTGCCAACAATAAGCTTATAGGTCATTTATTGGACATTAGTTTATAACCCTCCTCCTCCGCGAGGGTTTTGCGGTCGTCGCTTACCGACGTAAAACAGCAAGGACAAGCGCAAGTGTGCGCCACATAGAAAATAAGCGTTTGCTTTATTTGAGGATTCTTTCAATCATCCACAATATTGAAAAATAGTGTTCCGAGAATAATGCGAAACGCTCACGTTTGTAGCGTGGGCTTTCTGCATATATGGACACTATGGGAGTGGATGCCCGAAAGAACCAATAGCAGTTGGCTCACTTTTTTGTGACATATACAACCTTAAATCAATTATAAAACCGAAGAGGCGATGGGATATAACCGTCCAAAATTGGCATGAAAAAAATTGTTATTGCATTTTTACTATTGTTTGTGGGTACATCAAGTTATGGACAAACTTGGGATAAAATAAAATATGATATAAGAGACTGCAGGGAGATTAAATGGGAGAAGGATGTATATCAATTCCAAGATTTGTCGTATCCAGCTAATCGATTTATTCCAGCTTGTGTATATGATAGATATCAGTTTGGTCGTACCCTTATGAAAGCGGGATGGGTAAACTTCGGTGTTGGTTTAGGTATTTCAGCAATAGGAAGTATTCTATTGGTGACAAATATCAACCATAATGATTTGCAAAATAAAGCAGGCTATGCATTTAATTCAATTGGCGGAACACTAGTTGTAGTGTCTATTCCATTGTTGTGTTTTGGAGACAATGCCAAAAGGGAAGCTAATGTAGATTATGAAGTCTTTAATTTACAATATAGAAACAATTTATCCAATTAAGAGAATTTAGACTGCGACCATATATACGACTTTTTCTCAAATGTGCATTTTTTTGTGGTGATACATAACATACTATTACTATAAAATAGTGATAATTCTTGCATAACGCAAAATTTATAGTTAATTGCAGTTGCAAAATGATTACTGAGCGCTGGAAAATACTCTTTGCAAAATGATAGATGTAAAAAATATGGCAGGCCGACACATCTATTTGATAACAAACATTTGCTGCAATTGACAACTCAAAAAGGGAAAATGACCGGCATTGAATGCCGGGAAATGAACATACAGAAAGAGTGGCTACTGAAATATCGCTTATTTCTTATAATGTAGAATTCGGCGGAAAGGATATAAAAACAGGCATGAATGCTGGCTAATAGACAAAGAGCGAGCTACACCCGCATTGAGCTCGAAGCGGGCGGGCGAAGCGAAAGCGAGACGCGAGGGCGAACTCGGCACGAACGTAGAGAGAGTGCCAGCGAGGGGCTAAACCGCCTATGCCGCGAGCTTACAAAATGGGGAGAAAAATAAGAAAAATGCACTTTGAATTTACATTGTGCATTTTTTTCTTGCATATATGCAAAAAAAGTTGTAATTTTGCAGCGCAAAATATGGGCGACACAAATCACCAACAGTGAGAAAGGATGTTAACCGTTTTAATCATACTTATGGCATTACTTGTTTCTTCTCCGGTTACTGGCGCGTCGACGGATGCAGATTCGGAAGCCGCTCCGAAAGTAATCATACTGAGTTATCATAAGACGGACGGCAGGAGACACCCGCAGGCGTGGTACGATTTCCAGTTGGAGAAAGACGGACGTTATATGCTGATTAACAGCACCAACAGGTCTCCGAAAGAGGCATTGCGTGCAGAAGTGCCTGCTTATGTAGCAGACAGCCTTGCGCAAATCGTGCGGGAAGAAAAGATGGGCAAATACAAGGAACACTACACGCACCCCCATAAGATACTGGACGGAACATCATGGTCACTCTATGTGCGGCTGGACGACAAGACTTCGTTTTCCTCTTCCGGCTACATGGCTTGGCCGCGAGGAGACGGACTGCAACGGCTGAATACCTATCTATGTAATTTATGGAAACTAGTGGAAGGGCAAGCCGAAGAGATAGATTTATGGGAATAATGTAACAAAACACAAATAACAAACAATAATTTTAAACCACATGATTTATTCGAAAGAAGTACAAGAAATGTGCGTGGTAGCGAAGGGTCCGAAGCACGGACCGGCACCTATTCCCGAGGAGGGCAAATGGGTGAAGGCTACCGAGATCAAAGACATCTCGGGTATGACGCACGGTATCGGCTGGTGCGCACCGCAACAGGGTTGCTGCAAACTCAGTCTGAATGTAAAAGACGGTATCATCGAGGAGGCACTCGTTGAGACCATCGGTTGCTCGGGTATGACCCACTCTGCTGCTATGGCGGCTGAGATCCTGCCGGGCAAGACCATCCTTGAGGCACTCAACACCGACCTCGTTTGCGACGCTATCAACACCGCTATGCGCGAGCTGTTCCTGCAGATCGTTTACGGTCGTACGCAGAGCGCGTTCAGTGAGGGCGGTCTGGCCATCGGTGCCGGACTTGAGGACCTCGGTAAAGGTCTTGTTAGCCAGTGCGGTACGCTCTATTCCACCAAGGCGAAGGGCGTTCGTTACCTCCAGCTCACCGAGGGTTATATCACCAAGGAGTTCCTCGACGAGGACAACGAGGTTTGCGGTTATGAGTACGTACACATGGGTAAGTTCATGGACGCTGTCAAGAAGGGTGTTCCCGCTGACGAGGCGCTCAAGAGCGTAACCGGTACCTACGGCCGCACGACCAAAGAGCAAGGTGCAGTTAAATCGATTGATCCACGCAAAAACTAA
>OCTW013432297.1_pt1 | contig 33272 bp, 31 predicted proteins | sample 1539671 | NCBI WGS metagenome assembly OCTW01 (sample SAMN02144230, study PRJEB22623) | gut metagenome | biome: sheep rumen | host: Ovis aries | place: New Zealand
TGAGTATGCCAAGAAGATATATAACGAGACCAAGGAACGCTACGACAAGGCCCGTCACAAGTATGCTTACTTCTCGGATGCCAACCGTAGGGTGTTCCTGGAGACCATTCGTAGTGAGCAGACCAACCTGAGCAACGAGCTGAATATTCAGTATCAGGTATATGCCCAGGCTTCCGCTCAGATGCAGCAGGCTGAGGCCGATGTACAGCGCGAGACACCCGCATTTGCTATCCTGCAGCCTGCCACCGTTCCTGTACAGAAGGCTGGACCGGCACGCGCCAAGATGTGTCTCATCTTCCTGTTCCTTGCCTTCCTGGGCACCTCGGTGTGGATTCTCTACAAGGAAGACGACTTGAAGCAGCTGCTCGGTATGTCCTAAACCGAGGCAGCTGCCCCATAAAGCCAAACGATGATAACTCACAATAACAACTTAAAACCAATTAGATATGCTAACACAACAAGACCTGAAGCAGTTGGCTCAGAAAGGAATCTCTGAGCAGCAGATTGAGACCCAGTTGGGCCAGTTTAAAACCGGTTTTCCCTTCCTGAAACTGGAAGCCGCCGCAGCCATTGGCCGTGGTATCGTTGCTCCCAATGCCGAAGAGAGAAAGAAGTACGTAGAGGCTTGGCAGCAGTATAAGGCTGCCGGCAAGAAGGTGGTGAAGTTTGTGCCCGCATCGGGTGCTGCCAGCCGCATGTTCAAGGACATGTTTGCCTTTGTCGATGCTGACTACGATGTGCCTACTACAGATTTCGAGAAGAAATATTTCGACAATATCGAGAAGTTCGCTTTCTATGGCGAGCTGGATGCTGCCTGCAAGAAGAATGAGGGTAAGGGCATCAAGGAGCTGATGGCTGCAGGCAACTACAAGGCTGTCGCTGCCAATATGCTGAAAGCCGAGGGACTGAACTACGGTCAGTTGCCCAAGGGCCTGCTCTTGTTCCACAACTATCCCGAGGGACCTCGCACTCCGATGGAGGAACATCTGGTCGAGGGTGCGTTGTATGCTGCCAGCAACGGTGAGTCGCACGTACATTTCACCGTCAGCCACGAGCACATGGAACTCTTCAAGCAGAAGGTTGCTCAGAAAGTCGACCTGTATGCCAAGAAGTACGGCATTAAGTACGACATCACTTTCTCCGAGCAGAAGCCCTCTACCGATACCATTGCCGCTAATCCTGACGGTACACCGTTCCGCAACAGTGACGGCTCCTTGCTGTTCCGTCCCGGCGGCCACGGCGCGCTGATAGAGAACCTGAATGAGATTGAGGCTGATGTCATCTTCGTCAAGAACATCGATAACGTCGTGCCCGATCGTCTGAAGGCCGACACCGTAGAGTGGAAGCAGATCATCGCCGGTGTGCTGGTGACGCTGCAGAAGAAAGCTTTCGAATATTTGAACCTGCTGGACAGCGGCAAGTACACCCACGAGGAGATTGAAAAGATGATTCGCTTCGTGCAGCAAGACCTGTGTTGTCGCAAGGGCGACATCAAGAATTTGGAGGATGCCGATTTGGTTATCTACCTGCATAAGAAGCTGAATCGTCCGATGCGCGTCTGCGGTGTTGTGAAGAACGTCGGTGAGCCTGGCGGTGGTCCGTTCCTGACTTACAACCAGGATGGCACGGTGTCGCTGCAGATTCTGGAGTCGAGCCAGATAGACAAGTCGAACAAAGAGTATATGGAGATGTTTACCAAGGGTACCCACTTCAATCCCGTCGATTTGGTCTGCGCCGTTAAGAACTACAAGGGTGAGGCTTTCGACCTGCCTAAGTTTGTTGACCCGACGACAGGCTTTATCTCTCAGAAGTCGAAGAGTGGCAAGGAGCTGCAGGCATTGGAGTTGCCCGGTCTGTGGAATGGTGCCATGAGCGACTGGAATACCATCTTCGTAGAGGTGCCCCTGTCGACCTTCAACCCAGTTAAGACCGTTAACGACCTGTTGCGCGAACAGCATCAGTAAGTCGTAAATCAATAGAAAGAGCAAAAGAAAATACAAAAATTCTTTTGCTCTTTCTATTCTTATTCGTACCTGTGAGACAAGTCTCGAAGGTACTTCCGCTCGAATATAAAAAGAAAAACAAGTTTTCCTTTTGTATTTTGCTCGCTTATTCGTACCTTTGCAGCGAGAAACGAAACAGACTAAATAAAAAAAGTATGTGTGGTATAGTTGGATATATAGGAAAGAAAGAAGCTTATCCTATTCTGATTAAAGGACTCCGTCGTTTGGAGTATCGTGGTTACGACTCGGCTGGTGTGGCACTCATTAACAACAATGGTGCCCTCAATGTTTACAAGACCAAGGGCAAGGTTGACAACCTGACAGAGTATTGCAGCGACAAGGACGTCAGCGGCTGCATCGGCATAGCCCATACTCGTTGGGCAACACATGGCGAGCCGTCCAGTCGCAATGCCCATCCGCATTATTCCGAGTCGCACAACCTGGCCATCATCCACAATGGTATCATTGAGAATTATGCCGACATCAAGGTCAAGTTGCAGGCAAAGGGTATCACGTTTCAAAGCGACACCGACACCGAGGTGTTGGTGCAGTTGGTGGAATATATCATGGTGAAGAAGAACCTGTCCTTGCTGGAGGCGGTTCAGGTGGCTTTGTTCCAGGTAATCGGTGCCTATGCCATTGCCATTATCGACAAGCGCGACCCGCAGCAGATTATCGCTGCCCGCAAGCAGAGCCCGTTGGTGATAGGCATTGGCGACGATGAGTTCTTCCTGGGCAGTGACGCCAGTCCGATTATCGAATATACTGACAAAGTCGTCTATCTGGAGGATGGCAATATTGCTGTTATCCGTCTGGGCGAAGAACCTAAAGTTGTCAGCATCCTCGGTGTCGAGCAGGAACTGGCCGTCAAGACGGTTGACATTGACTTGGGCCAGATAGAGAAGGGTGGTTATCCGCACTTCATGCTGAAGGAAATCTTCGAGCAGCCCGAGTGTCTGACCAACTGCATGCGAGGCCGCATCAATGTCGAGGGCGACCATGTGACGCTTTCCGCACTCATCGACTACCGCCGCCAGTTGCTCGATGCCAAACGCATCGTCATCGTGGCCTGCGGAACCTCGTGGCATGCAGGTCTGATAGGCAAGCAGCTTATCGAGTCCTTGTGCCGCGTACCCGTCGAGGTGGAGTATGCCTCCGAGTTCCGCTATCGCAATCCCGTGGTGGGCAAGGACGATGTGGTGATAGCCATCTCGCAGAGTGGTGAAACGGCCGACACCTTGGCTGCCATTCAGTTGGCCAAGGAGAAAGGAGCCTTCATCTACGGCATCTGTAACGCCATCGGTTCGTCCATACCTCGTGCAACCGATACCGGAACGTACATCCATGTAGGTCCCGAGATTGGTGTGGCATCGACGAAAGCCTTTACCGGTCAGGTGACCGTACTGGCCATGTTTGCCTTGGCACTGGGCGAAGCCAAGGGTACTATTGACCGTCAGGATTATCTTCAGGTTGTTCGCGGACTGAGTCAGATTCCTCAGGTAATCCGCGAGGTGCTGAAGACCAACGACAAGGTTGCCGACCTGGCCCGAACCTTCACCTATGCCCACAACTTCCTCTATCTGGGTCGAGGCTTCTCGTATCCCGTAGCCTTGGAAGGAGCGCTGAAACTCAAGGAAATCAGTTATATACACGCCGAGGGCTATCCCGCTGCCGAGATGAAGCACGGACCTATCGCGCTTATCGACTCCGATATGCCCGTGGTGGTCATTGCCACGCATAACGCCATGTATGAGAAGGTGCTCTCGAATATTCAGGAAATCAAGGCCCGACAGGGTAGGGTGATAGCCTTGGTGAGCAAGGGCGACGACACCATTTCGCGCATTGCCGACGAGGTTATCGAACTTCCCGACGTGCTGGAATGCCTTGAGCCGTTGGTTGCCACCATCCCGCTTCAGTTGTTGGCTTACCATGTAGCCGTGTGCAAAGGAAAAGACGTCGACCAGCCCCGTAATTTGGCAAAGTCGGTCACCGTGGAATAAAAAGTTGAGCAAATATTTGGCATTTCGCCAAATATTTGCTACTTTTGCACGTCAGAACTAAAGAACCTATGTAATACATGGAGTTGAACGAAACCTTTGAGTCGCAAATCAACCGTAGCGATTTTAAAATACTGATTGTCGACGATGTCGTCAGTAACGTGTTGTTACTGAAGATATTGCTTACTAATGAGAAGTTTCAGGTGTGCACCGCTGCCAATGGAAATCAATGCATTGAGCAGACCAAGAAAGAGAAGCCCGATCTGATTCTTTTGGATGTCATGATGCCCGATATCAGCGGCTTCGATACCGCTGTCATTCTGAAGAAAGACCCCGAGACGCGCGACGTTCCCATTATTTTCCTTACCGCACTCAACAATCCCAGCGACCTGGTGAAAGGTTTCCAGGTTGGTGCCAACGACTTCCTCACCAAGCCCTTCAATAAGGAAGAGTTGGTGATGCGTGTGATGCACCAGATAGAACTGGTGGCAGCCAAGCGCACCATCGTCCGTCAGAACGAGGAGCTGAAGCGCACCATCCAGAACCGAGACAAGATGTACTCCGTCATTGCCCACGACTTGCGTTCGCCTATGGCTTCCATCCGCATGGTACTCAATCTGGCCGTAAATGTCTGCTCGCCCGATGTTGTCGGCGAGGAAATCTTCGGACTGCTGGACAAGGCTAACCGCGAGTCGGAGGAAACGCACGACCTGCTGGACAATCTGCTGAAGTGGACCAAGAGTCAGACGGGACGTCTGAACGTGGTATATCAGGACCTTGAGCTCGACGATATTGTGCCCGGCGTGGTTGACATCTTCCGCATGATTGCCGAGATGAAGAAGATTAACCTGCAATACATCCCCTGCGAAGAGAAACTGACGGTGCATGCCGACAACGATATGATTAAGACCATCATCCGCAACCTACTGTCCAATGCCATCAAGTTCACTCCCGAAGGAAAGGGTATCGAGGTGTTCTATAAGCGCGAAGGCGACTTTGCCCGCATTTCTGTCCGCGACCACGGTATCGGTATTGCCGCAGACCGTGTGGATAGCATCTTCCATAAGGGTGAGACCACCTTTGGTACTGACGGTGAGGAAGGCTCCGGACTGGGTCTTCAGCTCTGTCAGGACTTTGCTCGCAAGAATGGCGGCGATGCTTATGTCGAGTCCGTTGAAGGCGAAGGCTCCACGTTTAGTTTTACCATTCCACTCATAAAAAAAGAGGCCTGAGCCTCTTTTTTTTGTGAGCCGTTGTTTCGAAATATCGTTATATCGTTATATCGAAATATCGTCATGTCGACATCTTTTTACTCTGACTTGAACAAGTCCTTGATGCCGCCGATGGATCCCATGAGGTTTGTGGCCTCGTAAGGCAGGTAGACAGTCTTGGTCTTGTCGCCTGCAGCCAGTTCCTGCAACATCTGGATGTACTTCTGGGCCAGCAGATAGTTGGCGGGATTCGTCGACTTGCCTACGGCCTCGGAAATCAGTTCGATGGCCTTGGCTTCGGCCTCGGCTTTGCGGATGCGGGCCTGAGCCTCACCTTCCGCATGCAGGATGGCCTGCTGCTTCTGGGCGTCGGCGCGGTTGATGATGGCCGTCTTCTCACCCTCGGAAGCCAGAATCTCGGCAGCCTTCTCACCTTCTGACGTCAGAATCTGCGCACGCTTGTTACGCTCGGCCTGCATCTGCTTCTCCATGGCGTTCAGCACCGTTGCAGGAGGAACAATGTCCTGCAGTTCTACGCGGTTCACCTTCACACCCCATTTGTCGGTGGCGTCGTCCAGCACGGCGCGCAGCTTGGTATTGATGGTGTCGCGCGAGGTAAGGGTTTCGTCCAGTTCCAGCTCGCCGATGATGTTACGCAGCGTGGTCTGCGTCAGCTTCTCGATAGCGTTAGGCAGGTTGGAGATTTCGTAAACAGCCTTGAAGGGATCTACAATCTGGAAGTAGAGCAGGGCGTTGATTTCCATCTGGATGTTATCCTTGGTAATTACGTTCTGCGAGGGGAAGTCATACACCTGTTCACGCAGGTCGATAGCGTTGGAGTAGGCGTAGCGGCCACGGGTCAGCACCACGATTTCCTTGGCACGGTCGATGAAGGGAATGATGATGTTGATACCCGGATTCAGGGTGGCATAGTAGCGTCCCAGTCGCTCAATGATGCGGGTTTCCGACTGTGGGATAATCACAAGAGCCATCTTGGCGAAGACAAACACCAGAATGACGATGGCTATTAGTACATAAGTCATGATGTCCATAGTTTTATTTGTTATTAGAACGGGTTGATGTCGTTATACTGCTCTTTCAGATCCTCATAGAAGTGAGCGTGGGCAGAATAGTTGTAAGGTACGAGGAAAAGGAATCCGATGCCGAGTGTAAGGCAGGAGAGAATGAACCAGCCAATCATGCTCAGGTCGAGGAGGAAGAGCTGCATCTTGTGACCCTGCATCATCTTCATACTCTGGCAGATAGCCTCTTCTCCGCTTATCTCGGGATGGTCCTTCAGGATAAATTCCGTCATGGCGTATGAGTAGTCCTTGACAATGCCAGGAATGATGAGCAGCAGCATCCACAGCAGGACATAGATGCCTTTCAGCAGCTCGGCCAGCGTGATGCGCACATACTGGCTGAATCCGTCGAACAGGCGTTCGTAGTCGGTGTTCTCTTCACGAGCCATTCGCAGGAAGAATACTGTGTAACCCCAGGCCAGCGGCAGTAGCATGATGGTAATGACTCCTTGCCAGACCATGCCGGGAACAGGGTCGACAAGCATAGATGGTGATGAACCGACGATTTCCAGAATGAGGAATGCAATGAGCGAAGCCACGACGGCTTTGGTCCAATTGCCCTCCAGAGAGCGGAGAGCCATGTCTTTGTACTCAGAATTTCTTTTCATAATGCTTTGGTATTTTAATGAACGAATGCTTACAATGTCTCTACGGTGACGATGGTGCTTTCGCGGCCTACCACGCGCACGCTGGTACCTTTATCTATAGCGGTCTTGGTGCTGCTGACTGCGCGCCATTGGTCACCGTCTATCTGCACGTAGCCCGTTCCGTCAGCAGGGATGGCCTCCGTCACGCGTCCTGTCCTGCCCAGCAAGGCGTCGGCATTCGAGGCCCGGTTGGGGTCGTTCTTGTGCAGATAGCGCAAGGCCACAGGTCGTACGGTGAAGATGGCTATCAGCGAGAACAGCGCAAAGAGGGCTATCTGCCAATAGATGCTGAGACCCAATACTGCTGCCACGATGGCAAACAATGCTCCAATGGAGAAGCAGATGATAAAGAAGTCGCCCGACGACAGCTCCAAAATCAGACAAACGATGGCCACAACGGCCCATACCTGCCACATGTGTGCTAAAAGATATTCAATCATAATGCTATTGTTGTTAGAGTTTATTGCCTTATTATTATATAGAGAGAATGAAGTCGTCCCAGTCTTTCGTCGACCCTTTCTTGCCAAACACCTTGCGGTAGAGGCGGCTACGCGTCGAGGCAACGCTCTCCTTGGAGTGGGCGGTCAGCGTGGCGATGTCTTTCGGCTGTATTCGCACTTTTGTCAGCAGACTGACGCGATAGTCCTGGTCGCTCATGTTGTAGAGACTGTACAGTTTGTCGCTGAATCCCGGATAGACAGCATCTACGGCCTCGGTCAGTTCTGCCCAGTCCGTTTGACTCATGCTTCTTCCGCTGTTCAGGTATTCTTTAATCCGCAGGTATACTGCGGTGGCGAATAATGTGCTGACATCTTGGCGGCGGGTCTCTATGACAGCCATCTTCTGCATGGCGTGGATGTTGTCCAGTCGGCTCTGCAGCAGTTGCATTTTGCGACGATTGCTCTGCAACACCAATATAAATAAGGTGATGTAGAACACTGTGCAAATGATGAGCAGAAACAGCTCGCGGTCAGTCAGTACCATAGATATTCGTTTTTTACGTTTTACAATCGATGACGACTTTTCGCCATGATTTTTTTTCTTGATGCAAAGGTAGTAAATATTTGTCTTACTTCCAAGAAAAACGGTTTGCAAAAATGTGCACATCCTGTTTTGCGCACTTTTGCGAAAGAAATACGGGCGAAGGTGAAAAAAAAGATTTGGTAAATGGGAGAAATGTGAAAAATATTTCGTAACTTTGCAGCTATGGAAGAAAAGAGACAAGAGCATGTGATTGACTTCGCGGAGGTGTCGCCAGGATGGCAACTGTGTTTCTGCGAAGGTTGTCCCCGACATGAGGAATGCCTGCGCTATGTGGCAGGCCAGCAGATTCCCGACAAGTTGCATTGGGGACCTGCTGTTTATCCCACTTCGTGGAAGAGTGGGGAGTGCGAATTTTTCAGAGAGGCTCGCATCCTGCGGCTGGCCTGGGGCTTTGACCTGCTGTATCGTGAGGTGAAGCAGAAGGACTATACGATGCTGCGCGACAAGGTCAAGGGTTATCTGGGCGGACACGGCACTTATTACCGCTACAATCGCGGGGAAAAGCTCTTGACGCCAGAGCAGCAGGAATGGATTATCAACCTTTTCCATCGCTACGGCTATACGGAGGGAATCGAGTTCGAGCATTATCGTGACGCTTATGACTTTGGTTGACGGGCTTTAAAGACCCAGTACCAGAATTGTGCCAGTGCTTGGTACTGGCCGTACCAACTATTGGTATTCGCTGTACCAACTATTGGTATTCGCAATACCGACTATTGGTACTGGGAGCCATGTGGGTCCCCGAGGGCCGAGAACCGGGACTACGTGGAGTGAAAGACGGGTCCTCAAGGGTCGAAAGAAAAGACCTCGTGAACTGAAAGATAGGGGGTGATGATAAATATTTCTGTATTTTGCTTTGATTTTTCACTATTATTTCGTACTTTTGCAACATCTAACTTTAAAACGATACAATTATGAGTAACACACCGACTCCCCACATCGGGGCAAAACTGGGCGACATTGCCGAAACTGTAATCATGGCGGGCGATCCGCTGCGTGTCAAACTGATGGCCGAGAGGTATCTTGAGAACCCCGTTTGTTTCAACGAGGTGCGCGGCATGCTCGGATTTACCGGAACCTACAAGGGCAAGCGCGTCAGCGTCATGGGCCACGGCATGGGAATGGCTTCCATCGGTATCTATACCTATGAACTCTATAACTTCTACGACGTGAAAACCATCATCCGCGTAGGCTCTGCCGGCTCCATCAACAAGGACCTGCACGTCGGCGAGCTGGCACTGGCTATGGGGTGCTGCACCAATAGCAACTTTGCCGCCCAGTACGAACTGCCGGGCGTCTTTGCACCCATTGCCGACTTCGGTCTGCTGCGTGCAGCAGTCGATTCCTGCGAGCAGCTGGGCTATAAGTACATGGTGGGCAACGTCGTGTCTTCCGACATGTTCTACGGCGAGAATCCCCATACCGACAAATGGATGAACATGGGTGTGCTGGCCGTCGAGATGGAGATAGCCGCCCTCTACATGAATGCTGCTCGTGCCGGTAAGCGCGCCTTGGGCATTCTGACCATTAGCGACCATATCCTGACGGGTGAGGTGACCACAGCCGAAGAGCGCCAGAACACCTTCACCAAGATGATGGACGTGGCCTTCTCGCTGGTATAGTCCAGACAAAAAAACTCCATAAACCTAACCATTAAAAATGAAGAAAGCTTATAGACAACATATTTGGGTGGTGGTAACCGTGCTTGTATGCCGACGAATAAAATATGCTGAAGCTGCATAGGATATATCTGCCTAACATGTCGCTGAGACTGAACGTGACGATCGTCTTGGAGACAGTTCTGCTACTACTGATTTCACTGTCAGTACTGCTTTACTTCACGCGCCAGATACTGATTGACGAGCAGCATCACGACGTGGAGCAGACGCTGGACGGGACAGTGCTGAGCATCGATAACGTGCTGACCAGCGTAGAACAGACCACGCACAACATCTCGCAGGAGGTGCAGACACACTTGAACCACCCCGAGCTGATGAATGAGTACAGCCGGCAGATTGTAGAGTCGAACCCCAACGTGGTGGGCTGTGCTATCGTCTTCCGTCCAGGCTATTTCTCCGGCCACGACCTGTTTATGGCCTATATGCACAGAAAGGGTGGCGGACTGAAGAACGACGAGGACTCGGAGACCGAACGCCGCACCAACTTCACCGACCGTCCCTATACCGAGCAGAAGTGGTACACCGAGCCGATGGAAAAAGCACAGGCCTGCTGGGTCGGACCGTTGAAGAACGAGGAGGCTGAGGACGAACCGCTGATTACCTACTGCCAGCCCATCATGGACCAGGGCGAGTGTGTAGGCGTCGTTGCCACCGACCTGTCCATCAACCTGTTGACAAAGCTCATCCTCTCCAGTCACCCGACGCCCCATAGTTACTGCGTGCTGTTGAACAAGGAGGGTTCTTTTATTGTTCATCCTGACGTGAAGAAACTGAAGAACCAGACCATCTTCTATCAGATGGAACATGGAGCCGATCCCTCCGTCCGACAGGCGGCCAAAGCCCTGATGTCGGGCGAAACGGGCTATGAGTCCTTCAAGATGAACGGTCAGAACTGGGTGGTGTTCTATCGTCCGTTCGACCATGACGATGCCTTTGGTGCACGGGAAGAGACCATAGGGTGGAGCACAGGCGTGGTGTATCTGGAGAGCGATATCTTAGGCAACTACCGCGAACTGACCATCATGGTCATTGTCATCACCATCGTCGGAATGTTTGTCTTCTTCAACTTGTGCCGCTTGTTGATACGTCGTCAGATGAAGCCCCTTCGCATGCTTACCAGCTCGGCACAGCGCATTGCCGAGGGCGACTACAACATCTCCATACCGCGCTCCGATATGGAAGATGAGATAGGCCGGCTGCAGAACCATTTCCGCAAGATGCAGCAGGCATTGTCTTCCAAGTCGGCCGAACTGGAACAGCTGATGTCACGCCTGCAGGAACGCAACGTCGAACTGAGCCGTTCCTTCGACAAGGTGCAGGGCTCCGACCGCATGAAGACCATCTTCCTGAACTACATGACGAAGCAGATGAACACCCCTGCCAACCTGATAGAGCAGAGTGTCACGAAGCTGGTCAACAACTACGCCACCATCACACCACAGGAGGCCGAATACGAGATATCTGTCATCAAGGAACAGACCGACGTGATGGTCAATCTGGTGAACAACATCATCGATGCCTTGCAGATAGAGGCCAAGGAGTTCGAGCGCAAATACCAACAAGGAAAGGAGGTTGCCTATGAAGAGTAAGCTTCGTCAGAACCTTGCCCGTCGGCTCAGTCTGAATATTATGCTGTTGGCCGTTCCCCTCTTCGCCTTGTCGCTGGGTATTCTTTACATGCAGTCACGAAGGCTCATTCGTCATGAGGCCGTCAAGCGAGCCAATAGTGCCCTGCGTGTAGCCGTACAGCACATGGAAAACTACATGAATACCATCGAGTTCTCCACCAATGCCAACGCCTGGCTGCTGGAAAAACACTTCCTCTGTCCGGACTCCATCGAGTCTATCACGCAGCGCATGCTCCGACTCAACCCCAACATCCTGAGTTGCTCCGTCAGTGCCGTGCCCGATGCCGTGCCACAATATGGACACCTGTTCTCCATTTACACCGTTCACCACGACTCCATCGTCTCCGTCCGCGAAACCGACTTCGACTATACGGAAAAATCGTGGTACAAGGCAGCGCGCAGCAAGGGCGAAGCTTCGTGGGTAGAGCCCTTCAGCGAATATGCCGACGGCACCGTCAATCACAACGATGCCGTGGCCACCTACTGCCGACAGTTGCGTTCCCCCGAGGGCGAAGTTCTGGGCATCGTCTCCGCCGAGTTCTCCTTCAGCACCATGACGAAGAAAGTCATTGCCTCCGAGCATCCTTATCCTGATGCCTACTTTGTGCTGCTGGGAGGTGACGGTCGCTACTTCAGCCATCCTGACACCGCGAGACTCTACCGAAAGACAGTATTCCAGGATGCAGACCCCGTGGACAATGCCGATATCATAGCCTTGGGCTACGAGATGACCGATGGCCGCCAGGGCGAGATGCACGTCAAGGTGAACGGCAAGACCTGCCATGTCACCTATTGCCCCGTGGAGGGCACCGACTGGAGCCTGGCTATGGTATGCCCCGATAAAGAAATCCTGTCGGGTTATCAGCGCCTGGGATTTGTCATCGTTCTCATTCTCTTCTTCGGCTTTATCATGATGTGGTGGCTTTGCCAGCGGAGCGTACGCCAGACAATACGTCCCCTGAAGAAACTGTTGGGCTATACCGAACGCATTACCTCGGGTGACTACAGCGAGACGATTCCACACTCCGAACAGCGCGATGACATCGGCCGGCTGCAGAACGGATTTGCCGATATGCAGGATGCCCTGCGCGAGAACATGGGACGTATCAGCAAAGCCGCCGATACTATCAAGAAGCAGAACGAGGAACGTTCGAAGGAAATGAAACTGGCCGAAGAAGCCGTCAAGCAGAAAACGGCTTTCATCCAGAATGTGTCGCACCAGATTCGTACACCGCTGAACATCATTTCAGGCTTCTCCAATATGCTGTACGAAGACATCGTCCATCGCCATGAGAGCGGCGAAGTGAGCAAAGACCTCAAGGAAGACCACAAGTTGGGAATTGCCGAGGCCATGAAGTACAATGCCTTCCACCTGAAGCGCATGATTATCATGCTTTACGACAGTTCGTCCATCCGCGGTGACGACAAACTGCTGAACACAGCCCAGAACGGTGAAGAGGTGTCGTGCAACGAGATAGCCCGTGAGTGCATCAGCAGCACGCTGGCACAGTTCCCCGACGTGGACATTAAGCTGACGAGTGAGTTGTCTGATCAGGTTCATATCCTAGCTAACCATCTCTACTTGGTACGCATCATCCGCGAACTGCTGTACAACGCCGCCAAATACTCCGACGGCCTGCACATCAGGCTGCACATCAGCGAGACCTCCACCCACGTGCTGTTCACCGTCGAGGATGTCGGTCCGGGATTGTCGGGTAATGTCGACGAACTCATCAACAAACCCTTCAATAAACTGGACGACCTGTCGGAGGGACTCGGCCTCGGACTGCCGCTGACCAAGCGTCACGCGCTGAGCATGGGTGGCGACCTCATTTACGACGCCAACTACTCGGCCGGCTGCCGCTTTATCGTGGAGATGCCTAAATAGAAAGAAGTAAATACTAAATATGGATATGAAGAAAACTTTGATTTTTGCCGTCGGTGTGATGCTGATGGCTGTGAGTAACGGCTATGCCTGCACCAACTTTATCGTAGGCAAGAAAGCCTCGGCGGATGGCTCGGTCATCTGCTCGTACAACGCCGACTCGTACGGCGCGTTCATGAATCTTGCCCGCTATCCGGCTGCCAAGCACAAGAAGGGCGACAGGCGCAAAATCTTCGAGTGGGATACGAACAAGTATCTGGGTGAAATCCCCGAGGCCGAGGAGACTTACAGCGTCGTCGGCAACATCAACGAGTGGCAGTTGACCATCGGCGAGACGACCTATGGCGGTCGGGAGGAAATGGTAGATTCCACAGGCATCATCGACTACGGTTCATTGATTTACATCGGACTTCAGCGCTCCAAGACAGCTCGGGAAGCTATCCAGGTCATGACGTCGCTTGTCGAGAAGTACGGCTACTACTCGGAGGGCGAGACCTTCACCATCTGCGACCCTAACGAGGCGTGGATTCTGGAGATGCAGGGCTGCGGCCCCGACCGTCAGAAGTCGAAGGAACGTGTGGTGTGGGTGGCTCGCCGCATTCCCGATGAGGCCATCTGCGGACATGCCAATCAGAGTCGCATAGGCCGCTTCCCCATGAAGGACAAGCAGAACGTGCTGTACTCAAAGAACGTCGTCAAGTATGCCCGCACGATGGGTTGGTACGAGGGTAGGGACGAGGACTTCTCGTGGAAGCTCGTCTACGCCTTCCCCGATTTCTCCGGCCGACGCATCTGCGATGCCCGTGTGTGGTCGTTCTTCAATCATCATGTCAGCGGCATGGACCGCTACCTGCCGTGGGCACTGGGCAAGGACAAGAATGCCGAGGATATGCCCCTGTGGGTCATTCCCGAGAAGAAGGTTTCCGTACAGGACATCATGCAGGATATGCGCGACCACTTTGAAGGCACTCCGCTGGCTATTGACTCTACCGACATCGGTGCAGGCATCTGGCACATGCCCTATCGTCCGACGCCGCTCTACTTTAAGGTTGACGGCAAGGACTACTTCAACGAGCGTCCTACGTCGACGCAACAGACTTCCTGGTCATTCGTGTCGCAGATGCGTTCCTGGTTGCCTCGCGAAGTCGGAGGCTGCTTCTGGTTCGGCAACGACGACGGCAACATGGTGGCCTATACGCCCATCTACTGTTCGATGACAGAGCGCCCCGAGTGCTACAACACCCCCGGTGCCGACGAGTTGAACTTCTCGATGAAGAACGCCTATTGGGTGGAGAACTGGGTCAGTAACATGGTTTATCCACGCTACTCGGCGCTGTTCCCTGCGCTCAAGGCTGTCCGCGACTCGCTGGAGCAGTCGTACTTTGCCCAGCAACCCCAGATTGAAGCTCAGGCTCAGTCGATGGAACCTCAGCAGCGTCAGCGCTTCCTGAACGACTACAGCGTTCGTCAGGCACAGCAGATGCTGGCTCGCTGGCAGCAGCTGGCTGCCTATCTCATCGTGAAGTACAATGACATGGCCGTGAAACCGGAGAAGGACGGACGCTTCCTGCGTACGAAGCATGGACTGGGTGCCCCCGTCATGCGTCCGGGTTATCCTGAAACCTTCCGTCGCCGACTGGTCCAAGAGACTGGTGACCGATATGAAAAAGGTAAATAACATGAATGCTGTCGTATATCGTTCATCAATAGGATAGCATCAGAATAACGTTATTTATTTATAAATAAATGGGCCTGCTTTTGGTGGGCTCGTTTTTTTATTGTACCTTTGCAAGCTGAATTGAATTCAAGATGATCATATGAACGAAAAAGTAAATCAAACACTGAAGTCTGCCGATACTGAGGACTGGCTGGATTTGCACGTTGTGCGCCCCTTCTGCTATTGGTGGGCTGTATTATTTGCCAAACTTGACATCCATCCCAATACCGTTACTATCTGGTCAATGATTATCGGTGCCGGCAGTGCCGTATTCTTTGGTTGCGGCAGCTGGTACTACAGCGGTTCGTGGGGACTATGGATGAACATCATTGCCATTCTGTTGCTCTGCCTGGCAGATATCTTCGACTGTACCGACGGACAGCTGGCTCGCATGACAGGCAAGAAGAGCCGCTTGGGACGTATCCTTGACGGAGTAGCCGGTTTTGTATGGTTTGTCCCCATCTACCATGCCATGGTATATCGCTTCTACCTGCATCACGACATCGAGTTCGGTTGGCTGGGTATTGAGGATACCCCCGAGAATGCACTGATTGCTCTCGGTGTTGCCATCGTACTGGGATGGTGGTCGGGACTGGCAGGACTGGCCGGACAGCAGCGATTGGCCGACTACTATATTCAGGTGCACCTGTTCTTCCTCAAGGGTGAGAAGGGCTCCGAGCTGGACAATTCGCAGAAGCAGCAGGAGTTGTATGACCAGATGACCGCGGATACTCCGTGGGTGGAGCGCCTGTTCCAGAAGTCGTACGTCGGCTATACTCAGAAGCAGGAGAAACGCACACCTGAGTTCCAGCGTCTTCTGCAGGCATTGAAGGAGAAGTACGGATCATTCGATAACATTCCGCAGTCATTCCGTGACGAGTTCCGTCAGAAGTCATTGCCCGTCATCAAGTGGAACGGACTGCTGACCTTCAACTTCCGCTCGGCGTGGCTGTTCCTGTTCTGCCTGCTGGATGTTCCCGTGCTGAACTTCGTCTGGGAGATTGTCGCCATGGGCCTGTTGGCATGGTATGTCAACTATCGCCATGAGAGCTTCTGCCGCCAGTTGAGAGAGATAATCGCCAACAGCTAATCGCTCACAGCCAATTGCCAACAGCCGATTAATATGACTTGGTCCAAGCAACGCCTCAATAACCTGTTTTTCTTCCTCGGTGTCGCCGCCTGTGTGGTGATGCTGTTGACGTTCGATGTCAGTTTCATTGAACTCTGGCAGCATTTGTGTCACGCGGGCTACTGGCTGATACCCATCGTAGGCATCTGGATTCTGGTTTATGGACTGAATGCCCTGTCGTGGCAGTCGATTATCGAGGGCAACCTGGGACAGAAACCGCCTGTGAGTTTCTGGCGCATCTACCGGCTGACCATCACGGGTTACGCATTGAACTATGCTACACCGGTTGGTGGACTGGGCGGTGAACCCTATCGTGTCATGGAACTGTCGAAGGACATCGACAAAGAGCATGCCACGAGCAGTGTGATTCTTTATGCCATGATGCACTTCGTGGCTCACTTCCTCTTCTGGTTCGTCAGCATCTTTATCTATCTGGCTCTGGTGCTGGTGGGCGACATGCCCATGACTCCTGTCATCGGAACGACGCTGTCCATCATCGTGGTGTTCTGCCTGATGGCGTTCTACCTGTTCTCCAGAGGCTATAAGAACGGATTGGTCAAGTATGTGCTGGGGGGCGTTGCCCGCATTCCGGGAATGAAGAAGTGGACCTTGCGCTTCTGGGCACGTCACTCAGAGACCATTGAGAACATTGACAAGCAGATAGCATCCCTGCACGGCAAGGACCGCAAGGCGTTCTACAAGAGTCTGGTGCTGGAATTCCTGTCGCGTGTTGTGCAGAGCTCAGAGGTGCTGTTCATGCTGTTGCTCTTCGGTATTGACAATGGTGGCGGATTCAGCGGCATTGTCATCACCTACCTGCACAGCATCCTTATCGTGGCATTCACCACGCTCTTTGCCAACCTCATCGGATTCCTGCCCATGCAGTTGGGCGTACAGGAGGGCGGCTTTGTGCTGAGCATTGCCGCTTTGGGACTGTCGGCAGCCCTGGGCATCTTTGTGAGCATCATCTGCCGCGTCAGGGAAATCATCTGGATTGCCATCGGTATGGCATTGATGAAAGTAAAGAATAAAGAGTAGCGTCGACATATCGGATTATCGGAATAACGAAATAACGACATAACGAAACATCGAAATAACGAAAAGCAAAAAGAATATCATGAATTATTTAGACAGAAACGAGTTTAATTTTGACCCCAGCCAGAAAGTGGTGGAGGCCATCAAGAATTTTGACCCCAAGACATTGTGTTTTTATACCCGCATTTACGATGAGGGCAAGAAGAGTGTTATCAGTGTAAAAGTAAGTGAGATATACGGTGTTCCCGAGGAGCAGGTGCTGCTGACTTACGGCGGCGAGGATATGCTGAAGAATGCCATCCACTATTTCCTTTCTATCAACAGTCAGAACGGTGCCAAGGAACCTAATACCAAGATTCTCATTCCTGAGTTCTCGTGGTGGTACTACAACCGTGTGGCCTCGGAGTGTGGCGGTACTTTTGAGATGTACCCCCTGCACGAGCTGGAAGACACCTTTGCCTATGACATTGACGAGGTCATTGAATATACCAACCGCGTACATCCCCGTATGTTGTTGCTGGCATCGCCCAACAACCCCACGGGTAACGGACTGACTCCTGAGGAGACTGCCCGCATTCTGGAGAACATCCCTTCAGACACCATCGTGCTGATTGATGAGGCTTACGCCAGCTTCATCTCTACCGACACAGCATACATTGCTCCGCTGGTGAACAAGTATTCAAACCTGATTATCTCGCGTACCTTATCTAAGTTCTATGGACTGCCTGGCCTGCGTTGCGGTTTCGGATTCATCGGCAAGGGTCACGACCAGTTCCTGAGCTACGTCAACAAGTATCTGGGTTATAACCGTTTCTCAGAGGCCGTGGCACTGGCAGCCCTGGACAGCGACGAGCATTATCGCCACGTGGCTGACGACATGCAGTGGGGACGTGACCTGTATAAGAAAGAGCTCGGTTCTCTGCCCGGTTTTAAGGTGTATAAGTCCGTCGCCAACTTCATCCTCATCAAGTATCCAGTGGAAATCAAGGATAAGCTGATGGCAGCCTTGAAGGTGCAGGACTACAAGATTAAGTTCATGGCTGATAAGGGTCTGGAGTCTTGCCTGCGCATTACGCTGGGTCGTAAGGAACAGACACAGACCGTTGTCGATACCATCCTGAAAGTCTATAACGAGAAGTAATCTGAAAGTCTATAACGAGAAGTAATATGATAGGAGTCATCTTAGCTGCCGGCATGGCCAAGCGCCTGCGCCCCCTCACCGATACGAAGCCCAAGTGCCTTTTGGAAGTGGGCGGTAAGACGTTGTTGGAGCGTACGGTTCGAGCCATGCAGCAGGCAGGCATCACTGAGTTCGTAGTGGTTACCGGCTATCGTGCCGACCAGATTCGCGACTTCCTCACCGCATGGAGTGCTTCTTCCGCTCAGCAAGGCGGAGCCTCTACGCATTTCACCTTCTTGCACAATGCCGATTACGAGCACAACAATAACATCTACTCCTTGTGGATGGCTGGCGAGGTGGTGCGTGGTCGCGACTTCCTGTTGATGGATAGCGACATCCTGTGCGACCCTGCTGCCGTGGTGCGTATTGCCCAGCAGACAGAACCGGCTTTGGCCCTGAACCGTCATGAGTGCGGTGAAGAGGAAATCAAGATTATCGTTGATGCCGATAACCGCATTACGGAAATCAACAAGACCTGCAGCCCAGCACTGGCTATTGGCGAGTCGGTGGGTATTGAGAAGATGACCGCAGCGTATAGTACGGCCCTCTATAAGGAACTGGACAAGATGATTCAGGACGAGGGCTTGGTAGACGTGTTCTATGAACGCTGCTTCGAACGACTGATACCACAGGGACATACCTTCCGAGTGGTTGATACGACGAGCTATTTCTCCTATGAGCTGGATACTCCTGAGGACTTCCAAAAGGCCCAGGAACTGATGCCCAAGGAGCTACTATAAGTAATATTCATCACCCACCACCTATCACCCAACATTTATCATCTATCACCAAAAATCTATGACCGCGATTATCGTAACCATGCTCATCCTGTCATACCTGCTTATTGCAACGGGTCATCTGACGGGTGTTAACAAAGCCGCTATTGCCATGTTCCTTGGCACTATTGGCTGGGTAGTGTACATCTGTTGGGGACAGGACTTTGTCATGGCTCAGCATCCTGCAGAGTATCTGGAGTGGTTGGGAGCCAAGGCATCCGATAGTGATGGTGTCAAGCTGTTCATCTACGATAACGTGTTCCTGAAGTATGTCGGTGAGGCTGCAGCTATCGTGATGTTCCTTTTGGCAACGATGAGTATCGTGGAGCTGTTGAATAACAACGGCTGCTTCGACTTCATCACCGAGTGGATTCGTACTCGTAACTCAAAGCGGTTGTTGTGGACGATTACGCTGGCGACCTTTGTCTTGTCGGCCAATCTGGACAACCTGACGACAACGACGATGATGCTGGTTATCATGCACCGCATCCTGCAGAACTCCCGACAGCGTATGTATGTGGGTTCTGCTATCGTGTTGGCAGCCACTTGCGGCGGATTGTTTACGGTCATCGGAGACCCTGTCGGTTTGATACTTTGGGGCGAGGGCGCCGTTACGGCAAGCCATTTCTCGGCCTATCTGGCTACTCCTGCTTTACTGGCATGGATTGTACCTACCATACTGATTAACCGTGAGTTACCAGACCGATTGGATACAGCGTGGAGCCCTTCGCCTTATCGCGGTGACGACACCCGTCTGAACCGCTGGCAACGCGTCGTCATGCTGATTGTTGGTATCGGTGGGTTGTGGTTTATTCCTACATTCCATAATATTACGAAGCTGGCGCCGTTCCTCGGTGCGCTATGTGTGCTGAGTGTGTTGTGGGTGGTCAATGAGGCTTTTAATCGCAAGCTGATTAACAGCGGACAGATGTCGCAGATGCGTATTCCCATGTCTTTGCAGTACGGGGCGCTTCAGCAGGTGTTATTCGTGACGGGCATCATGTTAGGCATGGGTGTTGTCACGGAAACCGGTGTATGGAGTGATGTTGCTGAGTGGATTGATACCTACATCCATGATGTTTGGCTGTTGGGTATTGTCTCTGGACTGTTGAGCAGTGTGGTCGACACTTTTACCATTGCCATCAGTAATATTTCGCTGTACACGGTGGGGGTGGGTGATGTCGCTACCAATGGAGCCTATTGGAAGGTCATCGCCTTTACGACGGCCGTTGGCGGCTGTCTGCTCTCCGTCGGTTCTGTCAGCGGCTTGGCACTGATGCGTGCCGAACACGTGAGTCTGGGATGGTACATCAAGCATATCACACCCAAGGTCCTCTTGGGATGGATATTGGGCTCACTCATTCTGTGGCTCGAAATCAATTTAGTGAATTATTAACGAGCAGACTGCTTATTTCTTCTTACGGCGGAAAAGATTACCGATGGTGCCGTAAGTCTTCATCAGTTTGCGTACCAACAGGAACGCATCGATAGCCGTGATGCTGTTGGTTACGAGGCTGGCTATCATTTCCCCCTTGCTGCTGTCAGGCTTCGGAGCCGTCAGTCCATGCCATAACTCACCAATCTTCTGGCTTTCGCCCTGAAGGCTGGCTCTCAGTTCTTCCTTGCGCTGTTGCAATTGCTCAAGAGTGGTGTAGGCGGGGGTAGTGTTAGGCATGCTCTATATATAATAAGGTGTATCAGTTCAATAGTACGTTTGCCAGGAATCGTACCAGTGGGCGCTCTATCCACGACTTGCGGAAGACAATGATCATGACGAGCACCACCAGATACATGGCGGCTACGAGGAAGTAGGCCAGTGCCAGTCCTGTCAGTGGCTCCAGCCAATGAACGATGGCAAAGGACAAGAATAATAGCACAGCTATACCAAGGATAATGAAGGTAATGGCAATGGCAATGGCTGTAACCAGCCTGACTACCTTGTCTATTACATCGAGCTTCACGTATTCTTTCTGAAGACCGATGTAATTCTTCAGCACCTCGATGAGCTGTGCTATTGTTTCTACGCTTTTGTCGCTACTGAGCATTTGTTTGGCTTTGAGCAGTTAACAATGTGCTTTTTAGCAATTAGCAGTTGGTTTTCAATTAAGCGTCAACCTCAGGAGCAGCTTCTGCGATGTCGTCAACGAGATCGCTCACATCCTTGCGGCTCAGCTTGATGTTGTGCTTCTTCATGAAGTCATCAACAGCATCAGTGATTTTTACACGTGTGTCAGCACCCTTTTCAGGAGCCAGCAACAATCCAATAACAGCTCCGGCTAATGCTCCGCCGAAGAATGCACCTAAATAACCTAGACTTCTCATAATTGTATTGTTTTTAAGAGTTAAACATCAATTCTGCATGCAAATATAAGGAAAGTTTTCGAAATTAACAAACTTTATGCAGTAATTTTTGTCACGATTGAGCGATTTTTTGTAATTTCGCACTGATTTTTAAGCAATGAGACAAATTTAAATGGTTATAATCATTAAAAGTAAAGTATGAAGAAGTACACTATTTTATGCGTTGCCCTGGGTGCAGCTATGCTCCTGACGGGATGTAAATCAAAGGAAAGTGCCTACAAGCAGGCTTATCTGAAGGCTAAGCAGCAGGACGAGATGGCTCAGCAGAACCAGCAGTATCAGCAGCAGGCTCAGCAGAACGTTGTTACTCCTATGGAGGAGAAGGTTGCCACTCAGACTCGTGTGGTAGACAATGCCGACAATGTTGCCGTTCGTCAGGAGACCGTTTCTGTCATTAGCGGTAGCGGTCTGAGAAACTTCAGTGTTGTTGTCGGCTCGTTCCAGTTGAAAGAGAATGCCGAGGGTCTGCAGCGCACGCTGAAGAGCCAGGGCTACGATGCCCAGGTAGTGGTTAACAACACCGTTTCTCCCGCTATGTACCGCGTGGTTGCCACCACCTTTGACACTAAGGGTGAGGCTGCTGCAAGCCGTAACTCGCTGATGACCAACTTCCCGGGTGCTTGGTTGCTTTACGCTAAATAAGTAAAGTGGCTCGCATCTTGTCTATTGACTACGGCAAGAAACGCACCGGATTAGCAGTTACCGACCCGCTGCAGCTGATAGCTGGCGGGTTGGCAACTGTTTCTACGAGTGAGTTGTTTGACTATCTTTGCCGTTACGTGGAACGTGAACCGGTGGAGCGCCTTGTTATTGGCGAGCCCCGCCAGCCCAACGGACAGCCCAGTGAAAACCTGGTGCGCGTTCAGCAGTTTGTCAATCGCTGGCGCAAGGCTATGCCGCAGATACCGATAGAGTACTACGACGAGCGTTTCACCTCTGTTCTGGCCCATCAGGCTATGCTTGAGGGCGGTTTGCGCCGTAAGGCCCGTCAGGACAAGGCACTGGTTGACGAAATCAGCGCAACGATTATCCTGCAGGACTACATGCGTTCTAGAAAGTAAAGAGCTTCCTGACGCTAATCAAAAATTGTAAATTGTAAATCGTCAAATAGTAAATGGTACTACCTATTTATATATATGGTCAGCCTGTGCTTCGCAAGGTGGCTGAGGATATTCCTGCCGACTATCCCAATCTGGAGGGTTTCTTGCAGGATATGTGGGACACGCTGGCCGAAAGCGAAGGCATCGGTCTGGCTGCTCCGCAGGTGGGTCAGTCCATCCGTGTGGTCGTTATCGACCTGGATCCACTGAGCGAGGACATGCCCCAATACAAGGGTTTCCGCGGTGTTTACATCAATCCCCATATCATTGAATACGACGACAGCCAGACCGACTCTTCGGAAGAAGGTTGTCTATCACTGCCAGCCATTCACGAGAAGGTGGTTCGTCCCACTCGCATTCATGTGCAGTGGCTCGACGAGAAGATGCAGTCTCACGACGAGTGGGTGGACGGCTATCTGGCCCGTGTCATGCAGCATGAGTTCGACCACTTGGAAGGCAAGGTCTTTACCGACCGCGTCTCTCCGCTTCGCAAGCAGCTCATCAAGAGCAAGCTGAAGGCTCTCCTGCAGGGCCGCTACCGCTGTGGCTACCGTACCAAAGCAGCAAAACGTTGAATTACATCAAGTACATTGCCCTCATGACTGTGCTGGCACCGCTTCATGTGCTGGCCCAGTTCAATACCGACCGCCTGCTGACTATGGGGCGTTCGGCACTTTACTATGAGGACTATGTGCTTTCCATCCAGTATTTTAATCAGGCTATCTCCGCCAAGCCGTACCTCTATGAGCCATGGTTCTATCGGGGTGTAGCCAAGTATTATCTAGACGATTTTGCCGGAGCCGAGAGTGACTGTACGGAGGCTATAGGGCGCAATCCCTATGTGACGGGACTCTACGAGTTGCGTGGACTCTGCCGTATTCAGCAGAAGAACTTCGAGCAGGCCATTAGCGACTATAATGCTGCCCTGCACTACAATCCGGAGGGGTTGAACCTGTGGCATAACCGTGCCTTGTGTCGCATCCAGATGAAGGACTATGACCGTGCGCAGGCTGAGATTGATACCATGCTGCAGCACTGGAGCCACAATGCCCGCATCTATGCCATGCAGTCGGAGGTCTATCTGCTGCAGAAAGATACCACCAAGGCCATTGCGTCGCTGCAGAAGAGTCTCGACATCGACGCCTACGACGGACAGACATGGGCCATGCGCTCCATGATCAGTCTGGCCCGTCAGGAGTGGAAGGAGGCCGAAGGCTATCTGGACAAGGCCCTGCACCTGATGCCTCGCAATGGCGGGCTGTACATCAACCGTGCCATGGCGCGCTTCAACAGGAACAACCTGCGTGGTGCCATGAGCGACTACGACTTGGCCCTGGACTATGAACCCAATAACTTCCTGGCCCACTACAACCGCGGACTGCTGCGAGCACAGGTAGGTGACGACAACCGTGCCATCACCGACTTCGACTTTGTGCTCAAGCTGGAACCCGACAACCTCATGGCGCTCTACAACCGTGCCCTGTTGTTGGAGAAGACGGGCAACCCCAGAGCGGCCATCCGTGACTACTCGAAGGTGATAGACGAGTACCCCAACTTCTGGACGGGTCTGCACCAGCGCGCCCAGTGCTACCGTAGTCTGGGACTGACGAAACAGGCCGAGATGGACGAGTTCCGTATTCTGAAGGCGCAAATCGACAAGCGTTACGGCCACCAGCCGCGACTTTCCAAGAAGCAGATGCGTAAGCGCAGCGACGAGGATATCGAGAAGTACAATCAGCTGGCGATGGATGACGAGCAGGAGATGGAGCACGAGTACCAGAGCGACTATCGGGGTAGGGTGCAGAACCGCCGTGTGGGCATGGACTATCAGCCCATGTATGTGCTCTCTACCGAACCCCAGCGGAGTGCCGTCCGTCAGTATGTAGCCTACGACCGTCAGGTGGATTCGCTGAACCGTGTGCTGCCTGCCGAACAGCATCTCTACATCGTATGCGGTCCGACGAAGATTCAAGACCCGACCCCCTGGCTCAAGCGCGACAAGTCATCGGCCGTCGCCTGCTGGCTACAGGCCGTCTGGCAGGCCGAGCAGGACAGCACGGACGTTCCTTTGCGTACTGCCAACCTGCTGGATAACCTGACCAAAGCCATCGGCAAGGCTCCCGGCAATGCCTACCTGTACTATAATCGGGGCAACGCCTATGTCCAGTGTCTGGACCACGCCCACGCCATCGATGACTATACCCGTGCCATCGAGTTGGATGCCCATCTGGCTGAGGCCTATTACAACCGCGGACTGGCCCGACTGGCGCTGAAGCGGGAATCTGAGGCTGTCAGCGACTTCTCAAAGGCTGGCGAATTAGGGCTCTATACAGCCTATAGCCTCATCAAACGACAACGGAAGTAACTTTTCACTATTCTTTTTTCACTTCGAATATGGCAGAACAAAACAACAATACACCGCAGCGTCGTCGCCGACAGCAACAGCCTGTCGACACGACCTATGCTCACGTACAGCCACAGGCTACCGAGATAGAACGTGCCGTGCTGGGTGCCCTGATGATAGACAAGGACGCCTATGCCGTCGTGTGCGAGATGCTGACTCCCGAGAGTTTCTATGAACCCCGCAACCAAAAGGTCTATCAGGCCATCATGGAACTGTCCATGCACGAATTGCCTGTCGACGTGTGGACCGTTACCGAGCAGTTGGCCAAGCAGGGCGATCTGGAGGATGTAGGCGGACCGGGCTATGTGACTGAAATCAGCAGTCGCGTGGCATCGTCGGCCAACATTGAATACCACGCCCGCATCATTGCCCAGAAGTCGTTGGCCCGCCAGCTCATTCAGTTCTCGAGCAACATCCAGACCAAGGCCTTCGACGAGACAATCGATGTCGACGACCTCATGCAGGAGGCCGAGGGCTCGCTCTTCGAGCTTGGTCAGCGTAACATGAAGAAGGACTACACCCAGATAGACCCCGTCATCAAGAATGCCGTTGATGTCATCCAGAAGGCTGCAGCCAACAAGGATGGCTTGACGGGTGTGCCTACGGGCTATCATAAGTTGGACGATATCACTTCCGGCTGGCAGCCTTCCGACCTGGTTATTATTGCCGGACGACCCGCCATGGGTAAGACGTCGTTTGCGCTCTCGATGGCCAAGAATATCGCTGCCGACTACAAGGTGCCGATGGCCTTCTTCTCGCTCGAAATGTCGAACGTCCAGCTCGTCAACCGACTCATCTCCAACTGCTGCGAGATTCAGGGTTCGAAGATTCTGAACGGCCAGCTGCAGCCCGACGAGTGGGACCGTCTGGACAAGCGCCTGAACAACCTGCTCGGAGCACCGCTCTATGTCGACGACACCCCCGGCCTATCCGTCTTCGAGTTGCGCACCAAGGCCCGCCGACTGGTTCGCGAGCACGGTGTCAAGATCATTATGATTGACTACCTGCAGCTGATGAACGCAAACGGTATGCGCTTCTCGTCACGTCAAGAAGAGGTGTCCACCATCTCGCGCTCGCTGAAGGGTCTGGCCAAGGAGCTCGACATTCCTATCCTGGCTCTGTCGCAGTTGAACCGTGGTGTGGAAAGCCGTGAGGGTTTGGAGGGTAAACGACCGCAGCTCAGTGACTTGCGTGAATCGGGTGCCATTGAGCAGGATGCCGATATGGTGCTATTCGTCCATCGTCCCGAGTACTATCACATCTACCAGGACGACAACGGCCGCGACCTGCATGGCATGGCCCAGATCATCATTGCCAAGCACCGTAAGGGTGCTACCGGCGACGTCCTGCTGACCTTCCGTGGCGAGTTCACCCGCTTCGAGAATCCTGAGGACAAACGCCTGGGTTCCAAGGGTCCAGATAATGGTGGTGAGATACTGGGCAGCAGAGTCAACGGCACGCCTATGCCCGATGCCGACGGCTCGCCCTTTGACCCAGGAGAACCGCCAGCCGGTCCGTTGCCGTTCTAACTTCTTCAATGTCTTGCCCTGAAAAACGTTGAATCAAAAAACATGAAACGAACGTTAGCCATCATTACACTTGTCATTGCTAGCAGCATTAGCGTGCCGGTTATGGCACAGGGAGGACTGAAGGGCTTCTTCAAGAAATTGGGAACGAAACTGGACTCGATGGCCGTTAAGGGCGTTGACAGGCGCTATATTGATGCACCGAAGAGACCGTGGCAAATCATTCTGAGAGGCAACATCAACCAGACCATCGTGAGCATGCATTCGGAGGGCTACATAGACGGTCAAACGTATAGCGTCAACCCGCACCTGAAGACGACGCCCTCGCAGTATCTGGGTGTGTGGGTAGGCTATCGGGGCTACGGTCTGGGCTATACGGTGAACGTAGGTGGCGACAAGGGTAGCAATCTGACTTTCGGTGCCACGGGAGGCTCTTACGGCATCAACGTGCGCATCCACTCTTTCGAGAACAGCCATCCCACTTTCAACCTCAACAGCCAGTTGCTCACCGAGGCCGAGATGGACTCGTGGAACAACGTCATGCTGACAGACCCCATCAGCGTGAAGACCTTCATGGCCGACGGCTACTATCTCTTCAACGGCAAGCGGTTCTCCTACTCGGCAGCCTACGACCAGTCGGCCATCCAGAAGCGCTCAGCGGGTTCGCTGATGGCGGGATTCATGTACAATTACACTCGCATCGACTATGCCTCGCAGTCTAACGGTGACCTCATCTTCATGATGGGCAATCTGGGCAAGGTCAAGATGTGGCAGGGCAGTTTGGGTGTCGGCTATGCCTACAACTGGGTGCCCGTCCGCGGATTGCTGGTCAACATCATGGCCATGCCCATGCTGACCCTTCTCAATAAGCTCAAGGCCTACAACTATTCAACGAACATGCTGGAGCTGTACAACGACCCCATCACCCACGACCCCACGGTCTCCGTCGAGGAGTGGGACCAATGGTACTACGAGAATATTCGGATAGCCCCCGAGGGCGAGCAGACCTACAACAGCGGACTGAGCATCGGTTTCGATGCCCGCATGTCCCTGACCTACAACTTCGAGCGCATTTACTTCTGTGCCTACGGTCAGTTCAACAACATCCGCTACCATCACGGCTCCAGCCATGGCTACCTGAACGACTGGTTCATCAACACGTCCGTTGGCCTACGCTTTTAGGCATCCTTATCTGTTAGCTAGCATCGTCGTTATTGTTTTGGTTGGTTAGTTCTTTCCAGTCCTTTTTTTAGTCGTCAAAGTAAGCGGCGTCGACCTCGAACTCGTCGAAGAACTTGGGCGCCATGGGTTCACCATGTCCACCGTCACCGTAGCCGATGTCGGTATCGCTTTTGATGTCAACTATACTTTCAGTCAGGATGCATCCCAGCTGCTGAATCTTCACAACCTCCAAAAATTATCCGGACTGTCATGATTTTATCTGGCGTTTGATGATGCGGATGTACTGGTCGAGGCCGAAGATGCTGCCGGCCAGCAGGAACGACTGGGCGACGTAGTAGAGTAGGCCGGAGGTGACGCCCGAGCAGCCGACGCTGACGGTGGATGGAGTGGGGTTCTTCGCCCGCGAGGACATCCATGCCATCAAGGGTAAGCAGAAGTGCGGCAAGACGACAGCGCTGAAGGTGTGTCTGGCGGCATGGATGAATGAGCGGCAGTTCCGCGTGACGTCGCCGCTGGAGCAGCCACGTGTGCTGTATCTGGACACGGAGCAGAAGCAGTCGGACGTGAAGCTCATCGTGACCGACGTGCTGCAGATGACGGGGCGTGAGGCGGAGTATGTGGACAGCCATCTGGCGGTGTATGCCCTCAGAAAGCGTGACTTCCAGCTATTGCTGGACGACATGCGGATGCTGATTCAGGACTTCGGACCCGACGTGGTGATTATTGACGGCATCGTGGAGTTCGTGGCGTCGTTCAACGACGAGTCGATGGCCAAGCAACTCATCCACGAGCTGCTGTGCATTGCCGAGGACCGCCACTGTGCCATGGTCTGTGTGCTGCACACCAACAAGGCCGACGACGACCACAATATGCGCGGGCACCTGGGTACCATGCTGGCTCAGAAGGCTGGAACGGTGCTGGAATGTAAGAAACTGGATACGGTCATCACCGTGACGTGCAGCGATGCGCGCCATCAGGAGATGCCCGACTGGAGTATTATGTTCACTGCCGAGGGGCATATTGTCGATGCCGACGCCGAGCGCCAGCAGCAACTGGAGAAGCGCCGTCAGGACTTGGCCCAGCGCCGTCAGGAGGCTTCGCAGCAGAAGATGAAGGAGCGCCTGGACTATGCGCTGATGTGCATCCGCGACCACGGCGGCAGCATCAGCCGCAAGCAGTTGACGGAGATCCTTATCAGGAAGTTTGCACTTGAACGCAGCACCGTTTCGAAGTTTATTGCCGCTCAAGTCGAAGCAAAGACGCTCTATGAGGCTGACAAGAACATTACTGCTTCACCAGAAACGGCTTTGGCCTTCTGAAATGCGTTGTGATTTGTGATTCTGTGATTGCACCTATATATATAGTGCAATCACAAATCACGAAAATCCGCTTACAGATTTACGTTCAACAAACCATGATTTTTCAATTATGAAACACCAAGATTTCAGATACCAACTGGACGGCCCCCGTGTGACGGGACGCCGTCAGCAGAAAACCACCTGTCCGCAGTGCGGCCGTAAGCGTTGCTTCGTGCGCTATGTTGACACCCAGGCCGAGTGCAGATATGTGGACAATCGGGTGGGACGCTGCGACCATGAACACAGCTGCGGCTATCACTATACGCCGTCGGAATACTACCGCGACCAGCCCTGGGCACGTCCCGACTGGCAAACGGCAAAGCCCATTGTACAGCAGCCGCCGCGGCCAGTCATCATTGAGCCGCTGCCGCCCGTCTACATGATGCAGAGCCACTCGCCGCAGAGCATCTTCTGGCAGTGGTTCATCGGCTCCTGTGCCCGGCTGTTGGATATCCCTGCCGATATGCTGCAGCGACTGTTCGACGACTACCATATCGGGGCCACCAAGCGGGGCGAGGTTATCTTCTGGCAGGTCGACGAACACCAACGCGTCCGCACCGGCCACATCATGCAGTACCGTAATGACGGACATCGCGAGGGCTATCAGGGCTGGATACACGCCCGACTGATCCGCCAAGGACTCCTGCGGCCGGACTTCCCGCTGGTGCAGTGCTTCTTCGGTCAACACCTGTTGCCGACGAGACCAGCCGACACCGTGTGCATTGTGGAAAGCGAAAAGACCGCCCTCGTCATGGCTGCCATACATCCCGAACACCTCTGGCTGGCCACGTGCGGCAGCGGTGGTCTCAACGTCGAGAAGTGCCAGTGCCTGAAGGGCCGCCGTGTCGTGCTATTTCCCGACAGTGGCTGTCTTGAGAAGTGGCGCAGCCACATGCTGCCGTGTAAGGACATCAGCTATACCATCAGCGACCAGTTGGAAACCTATCCCGCCAATACCGACCTGGCGGATCTGCTGCTGCACCCTCCGTAAGCAGCGTGCGGATAGTCCGCACCCATAGCATGCTTACTTCTCACTTGCGGTGCGGATAGTCCGCGCGCGGGGTGTGCTTACTCCTCACTGCCGGTGTGCTTACTCCTCGCTCGGGGTGCGGATGATCTTTGCCTCGCCGTCGAAGGAGCAGATGTCGGCGGCAAGGGTGTTGAGGTTGTGGAAACGGCTGTAGTCGGTGTCTGCCGGCACATGGGCGACGTCGTCCATCGTGTCGAGATCCCAGGGCGCCAGGATGAGCAGGCTGCCGTTGACACATGCCTCGAAGCGCCTCTTCTCGGGCTTCCAGTACGGACCGATGGGCTCCTTCTGCAGGTGTATCAGCGGGTAGCCATTGTCAAGGCATCTGTTTTTCATGAGTTGTTCGCCTCGCGAAATGCCCGGCGTCACCATGACGGTGGCACCCTCCATGATGGCCGCTTCCCACTGCCGGCAATCGCGGGCATAGTCGTCAGTGTCTTCATAGGACTGGCGGGTGACGGGATGGCGGCGGTGGCACATCACCTGCACCTTGCGGGGCCATCTGAGCAGGAACAGGTTGCCGAAGGCTCCGTAGCTGCGCTGGCCTATCTGCACATGCAGGCAGCGCTGCATGAAGTTGGGCAGTAGGCGCCGTAGGATGGCGCGCCGCGGGTTGTCGTGCACATAGGCTATCATGGCCTGGCGGTGGCGCTCGTCGAGGCATATCGTGTCGTCGTAGTTGTCATCGAAGAGCGGGCGCTGCTGGCGTGCTACGAAGGTGTAGTACTCCTGCCGCTGCTTCTTTGACATGGCGCGTATCAGGGCACCCTCGTTGTAGTGCTGGGCAGCCTTCTCGCGGAGCCATGTGGGGGCCTTGTCGCTTGTGCAATCGGCCGAAATCGGCCGATTGGTGGAGGAGGGCAGGCCCAGCCCTTGCTGCCAGCGGCTGGTGCAGACGGCCTTGAAGGCCTGGATGATGTCGCCCAGGCTCCATTGCATGGGCTCCAGCACCTCTATGACGCCGTGGAAGTGGTCTGGCATGCATACGCAGGCATGAACGGCAACGCGGTTGCCATGGGGCAACTGATGGGCAGGGGTGCCTAACCATGCGGCCTGAACAAACTCGCCAAGAGGGGTGAGGGCAAGGGCGGGGCGCTCGTGGCCGGGGGCGGGTCGTTTGTGGCCGGCCTCGGGGTGTTTGTGGCCGAAATCGGCCACAAAATGGGAAAGGAGACGCTCGCGGCCGCTCACCACAAGGGTGATGAGGTACGTGCCGCGACCGTAGTAGTCGTGACCCGCATTGCGCGGACGATAGGACGACGACTCCATAGCGGATGAATGATAGGACGATGTCTCCATAGCGGATGAATGATAGGACGATGACTCCATAGAGGGATGTGTTCTTTAGGGTGTACAAAGGTACGGCTTTTTGACGAGAACGCCAATAAAATAATGCGGATAATTGCGAAAAAAGTGGCGGAAATGTTTGGTGGTGTCGGGAAAATTTTGTACCTTTGTAGTGTAATTAAGAAGGAGAAAAACCTCTGAGGGAGGAGGGTGATAAATATAGATTCCAGATGTGCGCACAAGGTCTGACGGACGGGTTTCGTGGATGACCGGAAGATGATAGGCACCCTTTCCTTTTCCCGATACGATGCGAGGATGAGTATCCGGAGTGTTCGTTAACTTATTGTCAATTTTTTAAACAAAAGAAAGGATTACAACTATGGGAAAAGTTTTGTATGACATCTACAAGGTCAAGAACGTCAAGTCGCCGGTGAATGGTCGCTTCTTCGGTCGCGTGGTTCCTACGGAGACGATGGACACGGAGGGGCTGGCGCAGCACATTGCGGAGCACGGTTCGGTGTTCACCGAGGATGTGGTGAACGGTGTGTTGGACAAGGCTCGCCGCTGCATTCTGGAGTTGCTGCTGGACTCTAAGAAGGTGAAGCTGAACGGCCTGGGCACGTTCTATCTGTCGGCGCATAACCGCAAGGGCGGTGCTGACACGTTGGAGGACTTCTCGGTGACGAAGAACATCCAGGGCCTGCACATCCGCTTCCTGCCTGACCAGTCGGATTCGAAGAACCTGTCGGCGAAGACGCTGTACCAGAAGGCCAACTTCAAGTGGGCCGAGGAGCTGAAGCGTGAGTCGGCCGAGAGCAAGCCCGATCCGGAGCCTTAAGGAACCTCACGGAGCGACCCTGGCGGCCAAACCGCCAGGAACAATAAAAATAAATAAGGTATCGCATGCGCGCGATACCTTATTTATTTTAAGTAAAAAAACTGTTAGCAGGTCTCGATGGCCTTTTCGGCGGGGAGACACTGCTGGTAGTTGTCCAGATAACGCTCGAAACCGGCTACCTCCTCGGCGGTGGGGGCGATGGTCTCCTGAGCCTGACCGGCAAAGACGTGCTCGTCGAGATAGTCGGGCAGGGACTGGTGGTCCTTGTTATTGACCAGGTACGCCGCCAGAAGGGCTATACCCCAGGCACCGCCTTCGCCAGCGGTCTCCATGACGCTGATGGGCGAGTTGAGGGCTGCTGCGAGGATGCGCTGTCCGACACCCTTGGTCTTGAACAGTCCGCCGTGGCCGGTGATGCGGTCAACCTGGACGTGCTCCTGCTTGAAGAGGATGTCGTTGCCGACCTTGAGTACACCGACGGCAGCATGCAGGTGGGCTCGCATGAAGTTGGCGAGCGTGAACTTGCTGCTGGCTGAGCGGACAAAGAGAGGATGGCCGGTCTGTACGCCGGTGACGGGTTCGCCGGAGATGTAGTTGTAGCTGACGAGGCCCCCGCAGTCGGTGTCGCCTGTCAGGGCGTGGTTGTAGAGACGTCCGAAGAGCTCGTTCATGTCGACGGGAACACCCAGCAGCTGCTGGTACTCCTTGAAGATGTTCACCCAGGCGTTGAGGTCGCTGGTGCAGTTGTTGCAGTGTACCATGGCGACGAGTGAGCCGTCGGGTGTGGTAACCATGTCTATCATCTCGTAGGGCTTGGTGAGCGGCTTCTCGAGGACAATCATCGAGAAGCTGCTGGTACCCGCGGAGACGTTGCCCGTGCGCTGTTTGACGGCATTGGTAGCTACCATGCCCGTGCCGGCATCGCCCTCGGGAGGACACAGCGGACAGTCTGCTGCCAGCGTGCCTGTGGGGTCGAGGCGACGGGCTCCCTCAGCGGTCAGCGTACCGGCATCGGCACCGGCGACGAGGACGCGCGGGAGGATCTGCTCTAAGCGGAAGGGGGAATCTTCCGCGGCGAGCAGGTGGTTGAACTTCTGGACCATCGTGGCGTCGTAGTCCTTGGTGGCGGGGTCGATGGGCAGCATGCCGGAGGCATCGCCTACGCCCAGCACC
>OCTW011587197.1_pt1 | contig 33251 bp, 37 predicted proteins | sample 1539671 | NCBI WGS metagenome assembly OCTW01 (sample SAMN02144230, study PRJEB22623) | gut metagenome | biome: sheep rumen | host: Ovis aries | place: New Zealand
GTGGCTTAACAATCCCCCACTGAACGGAAGGCTCACTGCGTGGAGCAAGCCTGCGGCTCACGCTTGCTTGTTGAAAGCAAGCTTTGAAACCGCTCACCGCTGACAACGCCTTACTGATCTTATTTCTACGCAATGAAAAAGAATACACGAAATACCATAACCCGCCGCTGGATGGTCAATTCCCTGGGAGTGATCGCTGTGGTGCTGGTGCTGCTGGTATCTGCCTTCGGGGTGTTCATCAATTACTACTACCTGAACTACTCCAGACAGTACCTTACAGGCAAGCTCAACACCGTATCCAGCATATTGCAGCAGTACTACACCGACGACCCCCAGACCTTTGCAGCACAGGTGCGCTCAGTCATATCGGGCTGGTCGGACAAATCCTCCACGGAGCTTATGTCCGTAAGCTCCGACGGGCGCATTACCATGACCTCCTCCGGCTTTACCCCCACAAGGGAGGTGCTTGCCTCGGACTACACCGACGCCATCTCCACAGGGACATCAGGCTATTTCCGGGGGCGGCTCCCCGACGGAGAGCGGGTAATGGCAATGTCCGTAGTGACCCCTGCCTCCACAGGGGATCAGAGCGTTATCCGCATAATGACCTCCCTTGACCGTGTGAACCGCCGTGTTGCCATATACATCATAGCGGCATCGGCAATAGCAGTGGCAATACTTTTGCTGATGTTCTTCTCGGGAATGTACTTTGTCAAGTCCATAGTTATCCCCGTAAACCAACTGGGTGCCACTGCAAGGAAGTATTCACGGGGGGATTTCTCCACCCGCATCCCTGTCAAGAACGATGACGAGATAGGGGAGCTTTGTGTGATAATAAACCACATGGCAGATGACCTTTCCAAGTCGGAGGCCATGAAGAACGAGTTTATCTCCTCCGTGTCCCATGAGCTGCGCACGCCCCTTACAGCCATAAAGGGCTGGGCTGAGACCATAGGCTCCATGCCCGATGACAAGGAGACTGTCACCAAGGGCATGAGGGTCATAAATTCGGAGACACAGCGCCTTTCGGAGATGGTAGAGGATCTGCTGGACTTCTCCCGTATGTCAAACGGACGCTTCACCCTCACCCTTGGGAATGTAGACGTACTGGCGGAGCTGGGGGATGCGGTCCTCATCTACCGTGAAAAGGCAAAGGCGGACGACATAGAGCTTATCTACAGCGAGCCGGAGGATCTGCCCATAGTGTTCGGCGACCGAAACCGTCTGCGGCAGGTGTTCATTAACGTCATAGACAATGCCATAAAGTACTCCGACCCGGGGGGACGTGTTACTGTGGAGGCAGCCGAGTCCGAGGACGGCAACATTACCATCACCGTAGCCGATACTGGCATGGGCATCGCCCCGGAGGATCTGCCCAGGATAAAGGAGAAGTTCTTCCGTGCCAATCACATAAAGAGAGGCTCCGGCATAGGCCTTGCGGTGGCAGATGAGATAATGATGCTCCACGGGGGCTCCCTGAATGTTTCAAGCGTGCAGGGGGAGGGCACCACGGTGACCATACTCCTGCCCCCCAAGAAAATGGCAGTTACACCCCAGATAGGATGATCCCATGGATTTATTTATTGAGAATGCCCCCTTTGATGAAAAGTATTTTGACTCACTCCCCTGCTTTGACGGCATATACGAGGGAACGGCATCCTGGTACGGCGGCCTTATCAAGGCTCACCCGGAAAAGGGCGGTGTCATGTTCATATGTGACTTTCCCGAAAAGGAAGCGAGAGAGTTTTTAGACACTGCCCGAAGGGCAGCAGAGAGCCATGTTTGACAGACAGCGGTTTGAGAACCTTTTAAAGGCGGTAGAGGCAGAGCGGGACATACAGGACAGGCAGAAGCTCATCGCCTCCTACAGGGAGCGGCTGGTGTATGACCTCACTCTCCCCTTTGAACAGGATGCGGATGCTGTCACTGCTGCCATAGCGCAGCTTGATGAGATGTGGGCGGCACTTGCCGAGGAGCAGCAAAGGCAGGAGGAGCAGCGGCACATTGATGCCCTCTGCGTGGAATATGACAGGGCGGCAGAGGCGGTAAACTCCGCTGAGAGCAGTCTTTTCCTTGATGAGGCGGAACGGATGGTGGGGCGCATTGTAAAGCAGCTTTCCTCCATGCCCGAGAGTGAAGCTGTCATAGGCATAAGAAACGACTGTGAACAGCTTCTCTACCACATCGGGGAGAAAAGAAAGACTATTAACAGAATTTTCCCATACAGGGGTTGAAATTTCAGGGGTTATGTAGTATCATAGGAATGAGCTTTAACGGCCATGACTTAAACAGGTGGTGAAACAATGAATCGCAAGACTATCGCAGTATGCGTTACAGGCTTTGACAAGGAAACAGAGCTGCGTGTACTGCTGGGCATAAAGGAGCGCAGTGCGGAGCTGGATGTGAACGTACTGCTGTTTGACAGCCTTATCCGCCGCCCCAGCAACGATCTGGGGGAATATGTGAGCGAGGAAGTACTGAGCGGCGAGAGCGCCATATACGACCTGCTTGATGTGACTGATGTCATAGGCATCATCACCTTCGGGGACAGCTTTGCGTCCGAGTCCATATTCGAGAAGGTGTGCGAGAAGGCAAAAAAGCTCTCCATCCCCCTTGTGAACATCAACGACCCTGTACACACCACCGACTACAACATCACCCTGTCCGAGGACAAGGCCATGGAGCTTGTGATAGAGCACCTTGCGGGGCACCACGGCTTCAGGCGGATAAACTTTGTGGGGGGCTTTCCCGGCAATCCCCAGACCGAGCAGCGGCTTGCGGCATACAAGCGTGTGCTTGAAAGGCACAATATACCCGTGGAGCCTGAGCGCATAGGCTACGGCCATTTCTGGAAGCAGGCCGTGGACTGCGTGAAGGAATTCCTTTCACGGGGGCAGCACCCCGAAGCCATTGCCTGCATAAACGACACTATGGCTGTGTTCATCATGGACTACCTGAAGAACGAGAACATCACCGACATAGTTGTCACCGGCTTTGACGGCATTTCAGACTGCGACCAGTACAGCCCCACTATCACCAGTGTGCGGAAGAATTTCGGGGAGGCAGGCCGCAAGGCGGTGGACGTGCTGTGCTCCGTACATGACGGACACAACCCTCCCACCTCCATACAGCTTGATTCCGAGCTGCTGATACGCCAGAGCTGCGGATGCAACGCTCCGGAAAAGCGGTATGCGGATTTCTACAACGACAAGTACGGGGATCTGAACAAGTACAAGCAGCTGACACGAAGGCTCCACGACATGAACGTGCGCCTTTCCAATGCGGAGACACCGGAAGGCTTTTTTGCAGCCACAAGCTATATCAAGAACTATTTCGGCTTTAACACCTTTGATGTGTGCATATGCTCCGATGTGGACGACATAAGCAGGAAGGGGCTTGAGGTATCCCCCACCCTTGTGTATATGGCAGGGGATGCTCCGGGGGTGCCCTGCGGCACCTCATTCCCTGTACGGGAACTGCTCCCCTACGACTTTATGAACGGCGAAAAGCCCGCCTTCATGTGCTTTTCTCCCCTTTACTACAAGGATAAGTTCCTGGGCTACATAGCCTATGACCCCGACAACGAGGAGCAGTTCGCAGACTGCGAGGACTTCCTCTCCACCTGGATAATATCCCTTTCAAACAGTGCGGGAGCCTTCTATCTCCGCAAGGAGCTTGAAAACCTGTACATAAGGGACACCCTTACGGGGGCATACAACAGGCGGGGGCTTTCACAGCTGGTGAGGATCATGTTCTCCCGCAGGGACAAGCGCTACATCACCGTAATGTGCAGCGATATAGACAATCTCAAGCAGATAAACGACAAGTTCGGCCATGAAGCGGGGGATGTGGTCATCAGGGAGGCAGCCCACAGCCTTATGGCGGCGTTTGATACTGATTCGGCGTGCTTCAGGATGGGCGGAGATGAATTCACCCTTATCATAGGCCACGATGACGTGAGCGAGATACAGCGCAGGCTTTCAGTTATGGAGAACAAGCTGAGCGTATTCAACTCCGTGTCCGGGCTTGAATACAAGGCAGGCTGCTCCTGCGGCTGGGTCACCCTCCCCATTGAGAGCATCACCGACTTTGAGACCATGCAGTCCGAGGCAGACAAGCGGATGTATGAGGTCAAGCGGAAGAAAAAGGCTGTACGTTAGCCGCTTCACAGTTTATAATGCCCCGCATGGGGCTTATAGGAGGAGCCGCAGATGCTCCTTAGCAACCAACTTTAAGAAAGGATGGTCAACATGATCGAAAAGATACTTACTAATTTTGCCGCTACACTGGGCAAGAACCTGGACACACAGGTGAGCAGGAAGGTGAAGATACCCACAGTCCTTATCGTGCTGGTGGGGATATGCGCATTCTTCCTGGGCTTCGGCGTAGGCTGTGCAGTGGGCAGCTCCTCCGCAAAGAAGAAGATAAAGACGAAGACTTCTGCGGATGACGACTTTGATGCTGAGGAATATCTCAGAAATTTAGATCTTGACCTTGAGGATGAATGATTAGATGAAACTTGGAATGGTAGGTCTTCCCAACGTGGGCAAGAGCACACTCTTCAATGCCCTTACCAATGCGGGAGCCGAATCTGCAAACTACCCCTTCTGCACCATAGAGCCCAATGTGGGCATAGTAAGCGTACCCGACAAGCGGCTCGAGGTGCTTCGTGAAATGTACTCCCCCGTAAAATTCACCCCTGCCACCCTTGAATTTGTGGACATTGCAGGGCTGGTAAAGGGCGCCTCAAAGGGTGAGGGGCTGGGGAACAAGTTCCTGGCTGACATCCGTGAGGTGGATGCCATAGTACACGTCGTGCGCTGCTTCGAGGATGACAACATTATCCACGTTGACGGCAGCATAGACCCCAAAAGGGACATTGAGACCATAGAGCTGGAGCTTATCCTCTCCGATCTGGAGCTGCTTGAAAGGCGCATCGACCGCACCAAGAAGATGGTCAAGGCCGACAAGAAGTATCAGGCTGATGTGGAAGTGCTTGAAGGGCTGAAGGCTCATCTGGAGGAGGGACACTCTGCCCGCTCCTTTGAGGCGGATGAGGAGCAGTGGGAGATGATCTCACAGACACCCCTGCTCACAGCTAAGCCCGTCATCTATGCGGCAAACCTCTCGGATGAGGATTTCCGCAACGACCTTGAAAACTGTGCCCATTACAAGGCGGTGCAGGAGATCGCACAGAGGGAGAAAGCCGCAGTGCTGCCCATATGTGCAGGCCTTGAAGCGGAGCTTTCCGACATGGAGGAGGATGACAGGAAGATGTTCCTCTCCGAGCTGGGGCTTGAAGAATCGGGGCTTGACCGCATCATCAGCGAGGGGTACAGCCTTCTCGGGCTTATCTCCTTCCTTACCGCAGGGCAGCCCGAGGTGCGTGCCTGGACCATAAAGAAGGGCACGAAGGCTCCTCAGGCGGCAGGGAAGATTCACTCCGACTTTGAGAAGGGCTTTATCCGTGCGGAAGTCGTTGCCTTTGACGACCTGGTGGAATGCGGCTCCATGGCTGCGGCAAAGGAAAAGGGGCTTGTGCGCTCCGAGGGCAAGGACTACGTCATGAACGACGGAGATGTGGTGCTTTTCAGATTCAATGTGTGATACAGGATACCTGAGAGTCTCCCGGAAAAGGATGGTAACAGACCATAGTGCAAGATTTTGCGCTGTGGTCTGTTTTTTGTCTTGACTAATCCTCAGGGATGTAGTATAATAGTAATGATTATGCGGTGTACCCGGCAGCCGGGCGCATCCTGAAATTCATCGGAGGAAAGATCATGGATAAAAAGACTTTTTATATTACTACTCCCATATACTACCCCTCGGGAAATCCTCATATCGGGCACTGCTACACCACTGTTGCCTGTGATACCATTGCCCGCTACAAGCGTATGCAGGGCTATGATGTCATGTTCCTCACAGGGACGGACGAGCACGGTCTGAAAATAGAGCAGAAGGCGGCTGAGGCGGGCATCACCCCCAAGCAGTACGTTGATGAGATAGTTGCCACCTTCAAGAAGCTGTGGAGCTACATGAACATCTCCTACGACCGCTATATCCGCACCACAGATGACTACCACGTAGAGGCAGTGCAGAAGATATTCAAGGCGCTCTACGACAAGGGCTACATCTACAAGGGAGAGTACAGCGGAAAGTACTGTACACCCTGCGAGAGCTTCTGGACGGAGTCACAGCTTGACGAGAACGGCTGCTGCCCCGAATGTCACCGTCCCGTTACCTTTGCACGGGAAGAGGCATATTTCTTCAAAATGTCCCCATTTGCCGACCGCATTGAGGATCTGCTCCTTAACACCGACTACCTGCGTCCCAAGACAAGGGCTGTGGAGCTGGTCAACAACTTCATAAAGCCCGGCCTTGAAGATCTGTGCGTATCCCGCACCACCTTCAAGTGGGGCATACCCGTCTCCTTTGATGACAAGCACGTTGTGTACGTATGGATAGATGCCCTTTCCAACTACATCACCGCCCTGGGTTACGAGAACAGCGCCCACGCAGACTTTGAAAAATACTGGCCCGCAGATGTACACATGGTGGCAAAGGATATAATGCGCTTCCATGCCATCATCTGGCCCGCTATGCTCATGGCTCTGGATATCCCCCTGCCCAAGCACCTGGCTGTACACGGCTGGATCACCATGCAGGGCAAGAACGGCGAAGGGGAGAAGATGTCCAAGTCCCTGGGCAATGTGGTGGATCCCTTTATGCTTGGGGAGCGCTACGGTGTGGACAGCATCCGCTACCACATCATGCGTGAGATGGCTCTGGGCGCTGACAGTATGTTCTCCAACGAGATCATGATAAACCGCATCAATTCCGACCTTGCCAACGGCCTGGGGAACTTAGTTTCCCGCACTGTTGCCATGGCGGACAAGTATTTCGGCGGCACCCTCCCCACAGAGCGTGAGAGCGCAGACATAGACGAGGATTTCAGGTCTGTCATAGCAGGTCTTGCCCCCGCCGTGGATGCCTTTGTGGACGAGACAAAGCTGAAGCAGGCTCTGGAGACCATATTCGAGGGCGTTTCCCGTGCCAACAAGTACATAGATGAGACCGAGCCCTGGAAGCTGGGCAAGGATGAGAGCAGAAGGGCAAGGCTTGCCAGTGTTCTCTACAACCTCCTTGATGCCATACGTGTGATCGCAGGGCTGCTTTCCCCCTTTATGCCAACGACTATGCCCAAGGTGCTTGAACAGATAGGGGCGACTGCTGACGACGTAAGATATGAAAATCTCAGCCGCCTCGGCGTGCTGCCCGAAAATGTGACCGTACACAAGGGCGAGATGATCTTCCCCCGTATCGACACGGAGAAGGAGATAGAGGAACTCAACACCATTATCCTCAAAAACATGGAGGAGGCAAAGGCAAAGCTCTCCTCTGAGGAAAAGAACGAGGATGTGACCCTCGAGCCCATCGGGGACACCATAAAGATAGACGACTTTGACAAGTGCGACATCCGTGTGGCAAAGGTCATATCCTGCGAGAAGGTGCCCAAGTCCAAAAAGCTCCTGAAATTCATTCTCAATGACGGCTTCGGCGAGAGACAGGTAGTGTCCGGCATTGCCAAGTTCTACACTCCCGAGGAGCTTGTGGGCAAAAAGATACTGGTCATTGCAAACCTTGCCCCTGCCACCCTTGCGGGAGTTGAGTCCCAGGGCATGATCATTTCCGCAGTGGCAAAGGGCGCTGACGGTGAGGAGAAGCTGAACCTTATCATGGTGGATGACAGCATCCCCTGCGGCTCCAAGCTGTGCTGAATATGGCTAAGGCAAAGACACTGCCCCTGCCGGAGGGCTTTACAGCCGCAGATATAAGGCTGGAAAGCTCCGTGTGCACCGGGGAAAGGACGATAGGCTTTTACTCCAAAGCGGACAGGAAGCTCCACTTCGCCGAGCTTGTCACGTCAGAGGCAGATATAAGGGAATTCTACGAAAAATACGGCATTGAGAAGCCGTGAAAGAGGATAACTATGAACACGATAGAAGCACTCAGAACCAGAAGGACGATACGCAAGTTTGACAGCAAAGAGGTATCACGTCAGGTGCTTGACAGCATATTTGAGGCTGTGCGCTTTGCCCCCTCCTGGAAGAACAGCCGCACATTCCGCTTCACCGTCATCACGGATGCAAAGGTGAAGGGGCGCATCGCTGAGGAAGCCACCCGCACACCCAGCAACAACAAGAACATCATAAACAACGCCCCCTGTGTAATCATACAGTCTGCCGTAAACGGCAAGGCGGGATACACCGCTGACGGCGAGTTTGACACCGTTAAAGGGGACGGATACACCATGTACGATGCGGGCATAGCCGCAGACGAGCTGTGCCTTGCCGCCCATGAATACGGCCTTGGCAGTGTCATCATGGGACTTGTGGACTATGACAAAATAGCACAGATAATCTCCCTCCCCGAGGATGAGACCGTGGTGACAGCCATTGCAGTGGGATATCCCGAGAGCATCCCCAACCCTCCATCCAAGTATGAGGTGGCGGAGTATGTCCGCTACATAGACTGATGGGATATATTTCAAGCTTAAGGGAAAAGGTGGGGCATGACCCCATCATACACGCCGCCGCAAGTGTCATTGTGGAGAATGAAAAGGGGCAGATACTCCTGCAAAAGCGCACCGACAACGGCACATGGAGCTATGCGGGCGGGGCTGTGGAGCTTTTTGAACGCACGGAGGACACCGCAAAAAGGGAGCTGTTTGAGGAGACTGGGCTTATTGCGGATGAGCTCACACTTTTCGGTGTATTCTCCGGGGAGGAGCTTCACTACACCTATCCCAACGGTGACGAGGTCAGCACCATAGACATTCTCTACATCTGCCGGAAATATCACGGTGAGCTGCGGGCAGACGGGGACGAGGTCAGCGAGCTGCGATTCTTTGACATACAGGAGCTGCCGGAGCTGTCGCCCCCTGTCAGGATGCCAATGGAAGAATATAAAGCACATAAAGGACGGAATGCCAATGTTACTACTTGATGAATTAAAGCTGGAGCTTGAAGGCTATCGCAAGGATATGAAGGAAATGTACAGTATCCTTAACATAGACAAGCTGAACGATGAAATAAAGGAATTGCAGGAAAAGTCCGCCGAGGAAGGCTTCTGGAACGATATAGAGGGTTCACAGAAGGTCATGCAGAAGATAAAGCAGGACGAGGCTGTGATCGCCAACTACAACAGGCTGAATTCCCAGCTTGAGGACACTATCACTATGATAGACCTGACCATTGAGGAGGGTCAGCAGGAGGACGAGGATGCTGTAAATGAGCTGAGGACAGAGGCGGACAAGTTCAAGTCCTCACTGGAGACCACACGTCTTACCACTCTGCTCACAGGTGAATACGACAGCAAGAACGCCATTCTCACCTTCCATGCGGGGGCAGGCGGCACAGAGGCTCAGGACTGGGCAGAGATGCTGTTCCGTATGTACAACCGCTGGGCTGAACGCCACGACTTCAAGGTGACTACCCTTGACTACCTTGACGGAGATGAGGCAGGGATAAAGTCCGCCTCCATACTGGTGGAGGGCACAAATGCCTACGGCTTCTTAAAGAGTGAGACAGGGGTACACAGACTGGTGCGCATATCCCCCTTTGACTCCTCGGGCCGCAGACAGACCTCCTTTGCCTCACTGGAGGTAATGCCTGAAATGGGCGAGGCGGATCTCAACATAGAGATACGCCCGGAGGATCTGGAGATAGACTTCTACCGTGCCTCCGGTGCGGGCGGACAGAAGGTAAACAAGACCTCCTCCGCTGTAAGGCTCACCCATATCCCCACAGGCATCGTGGTATCCTGCCAGACACAGCGCAGCCAGTACCAGAACAAGGACTATGCCATGAAGATGCTCATTTCCAAGCTGGTGGAGATAAAGGAAAGGGAGCACCTTGAAAAGATAGAGGACATCAAGGGCGTAAAGAAGGAGATCGCATGGGGCGCACAGATACGTTCCTATGTGTTCATGCCCTATACCCTTGCAAAGGATCACCGCACCAATTTTGAGAACGGCAACATCAATGCGGTCATGGACGGGGATATTGACGGCTTTATAAACGCATATCTGACCGCACTTTCACACGGAGAGCTGTAATGAACAGGATAAATGAGAACATCGCCCCCTACGACGAGGCGGCGGCTGATGAATATGACAAGGCGCTTGTATTCGCCCTGAAAAAATGGATAGCCGACGAGATTAACGACATATACGACAACAAGGTGTGTGCCCTCTGCTTCACCATTGCCCCCGCAGAATACGGATGGTGCGGTGCCATAGGCTATGACACCGCAAATGCTGGGAACGGCGCAGAGGAGCTGTCCCTGTGGAAAAAGTCCTTTCTTGCCTCCATCGACGATGACGAAAATGTGGACGGCTCCCTTGAGATATGGATAAAATTCAAGGGATGGGACTTTTCCGACAGCCGCATAACCCCTGCCTATCTCTCCCTTGTACAGGCGGCTGTACAGTCTCTTATGCAGGACGGCATATTCGCAGAGCGCTTCGGCTCAGATATGCCCGCCATCCATTACTACGCATAATTTGCGGAAATTTCCCAATATGTATTGACATTTTGGGGGAAATGTTATAAAATATACATAAAGCTATCACTTGAAAATCTAACCATAAGGGGAATCTGAAATGAAAAAGATCATATCCTTGATCATTGCAGGTGCAGCCGCACTCACTATGGGCACAGCTGTACTGGCAGCACCTGAGACCACAACCGCCTCTGCCAAGCCCGAGCCTGCTACGCTCAGCTTTGACACGGATGCCTGCATGAAATACATCCACACCTTCGGCAATGCAAGCGACACCAACCTGAAAGTGGAATTAGCCGACGGGGGCGCCATCTCCGGCAGGAGCCTGAAGCTGTCCGAGGATTTCAAGGATCCTGTCAGCAACCAGTACGGCGGCATTTACTTTGAAGCTGCTGATTTCGGACTCGACGACTTTGCAGGACATACCCTGAATGTGAACATAAAGATAGACAAAGCCGTAAACAAGTCCACAGATGTGCTGCAGCTCTTCGCCGACGGGGATCAGTGGATATCCTCCGTGGTAAACACCTCCAACAGCGGCAGCTATATCAAGGCAAGCGTTACAGTGCCCGCTGAGGTGAAAAACAACAAACTGGGGCTGTCAATTCCCATAACAGACGGCTTTTCCGGTGAGGTCTGCAGGCTGGATGATGTTACCATAGTGGACAACTACGGGGTGCAGATCGCAAACATCGGAGATGAGGACACTTCCGTGGCAGAGGCTCCCAACGGTGTGCTTTCCGTCCTCTCCACCATACTGTTCATCATACTGATAATCGCTATCATAGGCGTTATCGTATGGATAGTCCTGAAGCTTGTGAGAAGATACAGATAACTTCTTTACGCCCGTGACCGCAGTACGCTGCGGCTGCGGGCTTTTTTCAAAGCAGGGGACGAACTATGAACAGGGAGTCATTGATGTGTGTAAAGCAACAGAAACAAGGTATCAGGAAAAAAATAGGTGACAGGTGCAATCAATGCTTAATGCAGATGGCGCATCCGACCGATCCTGACGAGGTCAGTATACCCTGTCAGGATCGGCGTTTTTTTCATACAAAAGGGACACAAGAATGTACCTACAGGAACGATCGACAGCGTATGGACTATCCTCCTGATAGTGCATTACATTAAGCACCCTGCATTGTGAACTTAATATATAATAAATATAGAATTTGTGTAAATTATCCAATAACCTGTGAAAAGCATTTACTCAAAAAGGTAAAAAACACATTGAAAAATACAGGTGAATATGGTATAATAGTTATAATTCATTAGGCTTTTGAGGTGATTTCTTATGGGACCCTATATAAAGACATATATGAAAAATGTGGATAACGCCATTGCCGACGAAGGCACCGACTTTGAAGCGCTCAAGCGTGAACAGCTGGTGCAGATAGGCTTTGTCCAGCACGAGCGGTTCGTACACCTGCTGGTGACTGTCATGGTGTGCATACTGCTGTTTATCGGTATGTGCGTGTTCTTTCTCAGCCAGATGAAAGCCTTCCTCATAGTGGACGGGCTGCTGCTCATACTCTCCCTGTGCTACCTGCTGTACTACTTCTTCATCGAGAACGCCACACAGCGTATGTACAGGCAGTATGACCTGATATCACGAAAGACAGAGCCGGACAATGCCACTGTTGACAGCATCTACAACAATATCCCCGATTAAAGGCGGAATGCATATGAAATACTCTCCCAAGCAGATACAGCATGTAATAGACAATGAAGATATAATGATCGAATTCCAGCCCATCCTCTCCCTGAACACCCGCAAGTACATAGGCCTGGAGGCCCTTGCCAGAGGTGAATATGAGGAAGGAAGGATACCTCCCCTTGAAATGTTTGCCTGCGCCCAGAAATCGGGCATAGGGGGGAAACTGGACTCCATATGCATGGAAAAGGCCATGCGTGCCTTCACCCGTGAGACCTCCGCTCCCACACTGTTTATGAACATATTCACAGGCCGCCTTGACCCTGCAAGACCCCTTACAGGGGAGATAAGGGACATGGCATCACGGCTTGGGGTATCCCCCCAGAATATCGTGCTGGAGCTTAATATACAGGGTGTAAAGGATTCCTACGCACTGATGATGTTTGCGGATATGTACCGCTCCAAGGGCTTTCACATCGCCCTTGACAATGTGACCGGAGAAAACGATGACATCAACCGCATCATGCTCATAAACCCCGATATCATCAAGATAGACCGCAGCATCACCCAAAACATAGATGAGAACAAGTATCATCAGGAGGTATTCCGCTCGGTGACGGATGTAGCCCGCCAGATAGGCGCAATGACCGTAGCCTGCGGCGTGGAGCGCACCGAGGAGGTAATCACCTGCGTGGTGCTGGGTGTGGACTACTTCCAGGGCTTCTATTTCCAGCGCCCCGACCGCTTCAACTACCTGTTTACCAACGAGGCAAGGGTGAAGGTGGAGCAGGCCGCCGACAGGCTCAACATCTCCCTGAAGAACAACCCCACCGTCGCGAATATGCGGATAGAAAGCTGCAAGCGCATCATATACGACCTTGTGAACCGCCTTGTATGCATGGAGGGGGACGACTACAACGCCGAACTTAAAAACTACGTCAGGGAGCATGAGGAGATCGAGTGTGCCTTCCTTATAGACAAGAAGGGGTTCCAGATAACCGATACGGTAATGGCGCCCAACACCCCCATTGAAGAGGGCTATCACCCGGCACTCATAGGGGAGAGCCACAGCATAAAGAACTATTTCTACGCCATAAAGGAGCAGATAGAGGATCCCTTCATATCGGGCTGGTACACCTCAAATGCCACAGGCCACACCTGCAAGACCATATCCTCCAAGATGTACAACAAAAAGGGAGAGATGACCGTAGTGTGCTGTGACCTGCTCCTTGAAGAAAAAGAATAAGGAAAGAAGCATTCCCATGAAAAAAAGCACTGCATTAGCGGCTGTCTGCCTTGCCTGCCTGACAGCTGCCGGCTGTTCCCGGAGCACTCAGGCTCCTCAGAGCGGACAGCCCGAACAGACCACCACAGCAGCCTCCCGGAGCACGGAGGGCACAGCCATCCGCTTTACGGATCAGGCGGGCAATGAGATAGAGCTTGACCGCCCTCCCCAAAGGGTCATCATCTCCTCCATATTCCCCATACCCTCGGTATTTGCGCTGTTCCGTGGCAGCGGAGCGGAGATAGTGGGCATGAACCCCTCCGCAATGGAGGCTGCGGAAAACTCCTATCTGGCAGAGATATATCCCGAAATACTGAATGCAGACACCTCCTTTGTACAGGGGGGCGAGATAAACATTGAATCCGTTGCGGCACTGGATCCCGATCTTGTCATATACTCAGCCCAGAACCCGGAGGAAAAAGCCCTTTACGACAGCCTGGGCATACCCTCAGCCGCATTCTCCCCCGCAGGGCAGGGCTTTGACTGCGTGGAGACCTATATCTCATGGAATGAGCTTTTAGGGGAAATATACGGAGACAACGGCACAGCCGCCGATATTGCCGCTAAAGCCCGTGACTCCGCAAAAAAGATAACAGACGTGACTGACACCATACCCGAGGAGGAAAAACCCACAGCGGTAATACTCTTCAACTGCGCCAACGGCAGTATAAAGGCGGCAGGCACAGGCTCCTTCGGGGACTACTGGATAACTGCCGCAGGGGGCATAAATGCCGCCGCAGAGGTAAAGGGGCACGCAGATGTGAGCATAGAACAGCTCTACACCTGGGATCCTGATATACTTCTGCTTTCAAACTTTGTCCCCGCCTCCCCGGAGCAGGTGATAAAGGGGGAGAACGACACGGATCTTACGGGGCTCAGAGCGGTGCAGGAGGGGAAGGTATACAAGTACCCCACAGGGTTTTACCGCTGGTATCCTGCCTCCTCGGATGCGCCCCTGTCCCTTGAATGGACGGCTCTGCACCTTTCGCCCGAACGCTTTTCAGACCTTGACTTCCCCGCAGATATCAGGGCATGGTACACGGATGTCTACGGCATTACCCTTTCCGATGAGGAAGTACAGGCGCTGACAGACTGAACAGGAGAACAATATGAAGACGATAATAGTCTACTACTCCCTTGAAGGGAACACTGAGTTTGCCGCAAGGAGCATTGCCCAAAAGCTGGGCTGTGAAACCCTCCGCCTTGAACCCCAAAAGGACTACCCCACCGGAAAGGTGACAAAGTTTTTGTGGGGCGGGAAAAGTGCGGTAATGGCAGAGACCCCTGCCTTAAAGCCCTACACCTTTGACAGCGGCAGCTATGACAGGATAATATTTGCAAGCCCCGTGTGGGCATCAAACATAACTCCCCCCATACGCACATTCATAAAGGAAAACGACCTGACGGGGAAGCGCTTTGCCGCAGTCTGCTGTCAGGCGGGGAACGGCGCAGAAAAGGTCTTTGAAAAGCTGTCCGCCCTGCTGGGTGCCCCTCTTGATGAAACTCTTGTGCTCATAGATCCGAAGGCACATCAGAATGCAGAGAATGAGGAAAAGATCGCACAGTTCTGCGACAGGCTGAGATGACACCGGGGAGGTGCAGCATGGACGAATACATGAAGATCGCCGCAGATGAGGCGAGACAGGGTATACAAAAGGGTGACGGCGGTCCCTTCGGAGCGGTCATTGTCCGTGACGGCGACATAGTGGGCAGGGGGCACAATATGGTGCTTGCTTCCCACGACCCCACCATGCACGGCGAGGTGTCCGCCATACGAAATGCCTGCCAAGCCCTTGGCACCCACGACCTGAGGGGCTGCACCCTGTACACCACCGCCTATCCCTGCCCCATGTGCCTGAGTGCGTCAATGTGGGCGAATATAGAGCGCATATACTACGGATGCAGGGCAGAGGACACGGCAGAGATTGGCTTTCGTGATGAGGACTTCTACAGCGCCCTTGAAAGCGGCTCCCTTCCCCTTGACATGGAGGAGAGCGGCCGGGAAGAATGCCTTAGTGTCTTTGAGGAATACAAAAAGCTGAAGGCGCAGAGATATTGAAACAGGAGCCGTCTGATCCGGCTCCTGTTTTTTTGGGAACAGCTATTGACATTCTGATAATTTTATGATAAAATATTATCAAGGAGGTGATAATATGATAGACATCAGACCTATATCCGATCTTCGCAATCATTTTAGCGAGATAGAAGCTGCCGTTTCCAACGGCTCACCTGTATTCCTCACCAAAAACGGCTACGGCTCCATGGTGGTCATGAGTATAGACCAGTATGAAAATCTTACTAACAGTGATATTGTGCGGGCTCTTGAAGAAGCAAGCATAAACGCACGGAAGAATCCTGCGAGATATTCTCTGGATGAAGCCTTTGAAAAGGTAAAGGATGAGCTTGAAAAAATATAGTGTACGAATCACGGATGATTTCATTCAGGATACAATAGGGGTATCAGCACGTATCAGGATAGAGTACGGCAACCCCATAGCTGCTGAAAGACTGCTCGAAAGAGTACGCTCAACAATTGAAAAGCGCTCGGAGGATCCCCTGATGTTCCCGCCGTACCCTTATATAACCAAATCAAATGACATCTACTATCACATCAACGTAGGCAACTACGCCGTTTTTTACGTAGTCATAGACGACGTGATGGAGGTGCGCAGATCCATATATGCAAGGAGATCCATAGGCGACATCATATAGCAGAAAAGCGGGGCAAGCCCCGCTTTGTTATATTCTGCTTGAAGCTGTTTTCCCGCCGCTGTGCTTTATGACAGGCGAGATGTACTTGTACACAAGCATAGTGATACCTGCCGATGCCATTCCCTTTACAAAGGTGAAGGGCAGGTTGAACCGCACAAGGCAGTCCATAAGGGTATTCACCGTGGGATCAATGGCTCTGTATGCGTTGATGATGTTTTCCATTCCCCCGAATGCCGCCGCATATATGGGGTAGACGATAAAGTAGTTGGTCACAACACTCAGCACCGCCATGCATACCGCCCCTGCAAGAGAGCCTATGACTGCCCTTTTTTTGGTCTTCTTCGCCTTGTAGATGAGGCCTGCGGGCACAACAAGAGCACACCCCAGAAGGAAGTTGGAAAGCTCCCCTATGCCGGCAGTGTTAGAGCCTGTCACCAGCTTTACCAGGTTCTTGATAAGGCACACGCACACCCCGGACACAGGTCCTAAGGCAAAGCTTGATATGAGAGCAGGCAGCTCGGAAAAATCGAACTTGATAAAGGAGGGTATGAAGGGCGTGGGGAAATTCAGCATCTCCAGCACCGCCGCCAGCGCCCCCATCAGCGCCGTGACACACATAAACCGTACACCTGATACTTCTTTTTTCTTTTCCATTACAGATCGCTCCTTTTTTACGGGGCTGTGCCCCCCTTTGCTAAAGCGATCCGCCTCATAAAAATGCCCCCTGTGGATACAGGGGGCACAGTGATACTGTCGTACCATTGTTTCTTCCATCCGGACTATACCGTCGGTATCGGAATTGCACCGATTCATGCAAAGGTGTGAACCTTATGCTCGCAGACTTTACTGCCGGTGGGGAATAGCTAACGCATCACCCCGCCCTGAAACAAATCGCTTATTTACTTTTGACGGTTTCTTTCGGAATGCACCCCTCGGTCAGACACCCCTCGGTCAGACACCCCTGTGCAGGTGTGCCCTACTCTTCCTCGTCCTCGGAAATGAGCTCTATGACCGCCGCACAGTAGGGACAGACAATAGAACCCTTGTCCATTTCCTCCTCGCTGAAGATTATCTCCTTGCCGCAGGTGGGGCACTCGGTGCAGTAGGCATCCTCGTCCTCATCCTCTGAGTCCTCGTCAGAAGTCTCCTCCTCATCGGACTCGAAGATAACATCATAAAGAGTGTCTATATCCTCTTCCGCAGTGTCAAGACGCTCATTTGTCTCGTCAGCCTGACGGGCAAGATCCACCAGAAGATCCGCAATAAGCTCTGTTACCTCGTTCTGGTCATCCATGCCCTTTACAAGGCCCAAGAGATATGCCGCCTTTTCAGAATATGAACCGAATTCCATAGCTTCTCCCTGCAAAATGCTGTATGGGCTTATGCTCTCTCCATGTATTCGCCTGTTCTGGTATCAATGCGGATCATATCGCCCTCATTGATGAACAGGGGAACCTTAATCTCCGCACCTGTCTCCAGTGTGGCAGGCTTGGTGGCATTGGTGGCTGTGTCGCCCTTGAAGCCGGGGTCTGTCTGAGTTACCTGGAGCTCAACAAAGTTGGGGGGCTCCACTGCAAACACCTTGCCCTTGTAGGAGCAGATCTTGCAGATCATCTCTTCCTTTACGAACTTGAAGCTGTCGGAAAGCTCTGCTGCGCTTACGGGCTGCTGCTCGTAGGTCTCGGGATCCATGAAGTAGTAGAGATCCCCGTCGCTGTAGGAATACTGCATATCCTTCCTCTCAACGAATGCTGAGGGGAACTTTGCTGTGGGGTTGTAGCTCTTTTCAACTACTGAGCCTGTGATGACATTCTTGACCTTGGTCCTTACGAATGCCGCACCCTTTCCGGGCTTTACGTGCTGGAATTCAACCACCTGGAGAACGTTGCCGTCCTCTTCAAATGTAACACCGTTTCTGAAATCGCCGGCTGTGATCATAGTTTACCTCCGTACTGATAGCTAAAAGCATAAAGCACTGTATGCTGCTTTAGACCTCTGCATAACTACATATTACTATAATAACACAAAAATTTTCAATTTGCAATAGTGTTAAAATACTTTTTACATTTTCGTGCAAAACAGCCAAAGCTGCGGCTCTCTGCAAGGGTCATCTGCACACAGCGGCTATTTTGCCCTTCTGTACTTCTCCTTCTGCCGCTTGATGACCTTCTGTCTGGAGAACTCCTCCCGCTCCTTTTCCTCAAGGGAATTGGTGATGAAGCGCATAGTCTCCTCATAGCGGGGGATGACTATGTTTTTAAGGGCGTTGGCACGGGTCTGTGTCTTCTTTATGGCATTTGCAAGGCGGAAAACGGAATTGTCCACCTCCGCCAGCCTTGCCGTCTGCTGCTTTACCTTGATAAAGGCAAGGTAGGCTATGTCAAGGTTCTCGTTTGTGCCTGCAAAGCCGTAGGGGATGTGGGGGGCAGCGGGATCAAGGGTCACCGTCGGCAGTTCACAGCCCATGACACTGCGGTATGTCACCTGCAGGGACTGCTCTGTGGGCATAAACTCCGCAACAGGGGTTATCATGCCCATAGTTATATTGGCTCTCTGCAGAGCGGCATATGCCTCCTTGTAGAGTGCTGTGATAGAGCCTCTCAGCTCCTTTGCCACGTCCACCGTGGTCATAAGCTCCCGTATCAGCACGTTGCGCTTGCGGTCAAGCAGCTCGTAGCCCGTGCGTGCAAGAGCAAGGGAACGCTTTACGTTCAGAAGGTTCCCCTTGGTGGGGAATACCTGTTCGGCCATACCATCACCGCCAATACAAAATCATCAGCCTATTTCCGGGCAGCAAGCATCTCCCTGAGCTTTTCCGGGTGGTACTTCTCATCCAGCACCTCGTCGGACACACGGTCAAGGGCTGTGCGGGGCAGAGCCGACAGCAACGTCCAGCCCAGGTCGAGGGTCTCATCTATGCTCCTGTCCTCATCAAAGCCCTGATTGAGGAAGTGCTCCTCAAAGAGCCTGCCGAATTCCAGATATGCCTTGTCTGTGGCGGACAGCTCGTCCTCACCGATGACAGAGGCAAGGGAGCGGGCATCCTGCACCCTTGCATAGGCGGCAAAGAGCTGGTTCGCACAGTCCGAATGATCCTCCCTTGTGTAGCCCTGTCCTATGCCGTCCTTCATAAGTCTTGAAAGACTTGGCAGCACGGACACGGGAGGATATACCCCCTTCTGCTCCAGAGAGCGGTCAAGGACTATCTGCCCCTCGGTGATGTAGCCCGTAAGGTCAGGTATAGGATGGGTTATGTCGTCATTGGGCATGGTGAGTATGGGTATCTGTGTCACGGAGCCCTCAGCACTGTCTATAACCCCTGCTCTCTCGTAAAGGGATGCAAGGTCGGAGTAGAGGTAGCCGGGGTAGCCCTTTCTTGCGGGTATCTCTCCCTTTGAGGAGGAAAACTCTCTCAGTGCCTCCCCGTAGGAGGTCATATCCGTCATTACCACAAGGATATGCATATTCTTCTCAAATGCCAGATACTCCGCAGCGGTAAGGGCGCACTTGGGGGTGAGTATCCTCTCTATTATGGGATCATCCGAGAGGTTGAGGAACATTACCACCCTTTGCAGCACCCCGGACTCCTCAAAGGAGCGGCGGAAATAGTCTGCCACGTCGTTTTTAACGCCCATTGCGGCAAACACCACTGCAAAGCCGCCGCTGCTGTCCCCTGCCAGCTTTGCCTGACGGACTATCTGCACCGCCAGCTTGTTGTGAGAAAGGCCGGAGCCTGAGAATATGGGCAGCTTCTGCCCTCTGATCAGTGTCATAAGGGCATCTATGGAGGATATGCCCGTATTTATATAGTTTCTCGGATAGGAGCGGGACACAGGGTTTATGGGGGCGCCGTTCACATCCGCAAACTTTTCCGCATATATGTCCCCGAGGCCGTCGATAGGCTTGCCTGCACCGCTGAAAACACGCCCTAAAAGCTCCTCGGACAGGGGCATTTCCAGAGGCTTCCCTGTAAAGCCTGTAACGGTATTGTCCAGAGAAAGGCCGTTTGTGCCCTCAAACACCTGCAATACCGCACGCCTGCCCTCTATCTCAACGATGCGCCCTGTGCGGGTGGTGCCGTCAGAAAGGCGTATGGATGCCACCTCATCATATGCTGCCCCCTCCACATTGTCAAGGACGATGAGGGAGCCGTTTATCTCACTCAGACCTTTATACTTGATTGCCAATCCTTTTCACCTCAACCCTCACTGTACAGCCGCTCTCACAGCCTGCTCTATCCTTGTGTCAAGCACATCGAAGGCGTGCATATCGCCGTTTGGTATCTCATACTTCATCTTTACAAGGGTGTCGAATATGCCGCTTGCCTCCAGGGACGAGAACAGCGCACCATTCTGTATGGCTTCAAGGCTCTGGTCATACAGGTGAAGGATGGCTCTCATCATCGCCATCTGCTTTTCAAGGGGCACATAGGTGTCATCCTTGTGGTAGGCATTCTGCTGCAAAAATCCCACTCGTATCACACGGGCAGTCTCCAAAGTCAGCTTCTGGTCATCCGGGAGAACATCGGCGCCGATGAGCTTTACTATCTCCATCAGCTTGTTCTCCGCCGCAAGCAGTGACCCTATCCTCTGCCTGTACACAAGGAAATCCTTCCCCACATTGGCACGGTAATACTCTGCCAGGTCGTCGGAGTATTCGCTGTAGCTGTCATTCCAGTTGATGGCGGGATAGTGCCTTGCATAGGCAAGGGACTTGTCCAGCGCCCAGAAGCAGCGGACAAAACGCTTTGTGTTCTGTGTGACAGGCTCGGAAAAGTCGGAGCCCTGGGGGGACACAGCCCCTATTATGGTAACGCTCCCCTCCGTGTCGGAAAGGGTCTTTACATAGCCTGCACGCTCATAGAATGCCGCAAGCCGTGAGGGCAGATAGGCAGGGAAGCCCTCCTCTGCGGGCATCTCCTCCAGGCGGCCGCTTATCTCACGGAGAGCCTCTGCCCAGCGGGATGTGGAGTCAGCCATTATGGCTATATGGTACCCCATGTCACGGTAATACTCCGCAAGGGTGACACCCGTGTATATGGATGCCTCTCTTGCCGCAACAGGCATATTTGAGGTGTTTGCAATAAGCACCGTGCGGTCGGTAAGGGGTCTGTCGGTGCGGGGGTCGATAAGGCCGGAGAATTCTTCCAGCACCTGTGTCATCTCGTTCCCACGCTCTCCGCAGCCTATGTATATGATTATATCCGCATCACACCACTTTGCAAGCTGGTGCTGTGTCATGGTCTTTCCTGTGCCGAATCCCCCGGGGATGGCGGCAGTTCCTCCCTTTGCAATGGGGAGTATGGTGTCGATTATACGCTGTCCCGTGATAAGGGGGCGGCTGTTGGGGAGCCTTTCGGCAAAGGGACGGGGGGTCTTTATGGGCCACTTCTGGCAGAGGGTCAACTCGTGCTCTTTGCCGTCATCCCCGTCTATTACACACACCACGTCATTTATGGTGTATTTGCCGTTGGGGGCAGTCCTCTTCACAGTGCCTGAAAGAGAGGGAGGAATGAGGCACCTGTGCTCGATGACACCGGTCTCCGGGCAGGAAGCGTATATCATGCCCCCCTGCACTCTGTCCCCTGCCTTTACCCTGACGGTCACATCCCATCTGCGCTTTGTATCAAGCTGCTCCATGGATGCACCCTCATATATGAAAGCCCCCATCTGCTCGGCAATGCTTTTCAGGGGGCGCTCTATGCCGTCAAATATGTTGGATATTATGCCGGGGCCTAAGGTAACGGATACAGGCGCACCTGTGCCCTTTACAGGCTCTCCGGGGTACATCCCCCCGGTAGGCTCATATACCTGTATGGTGGTCTCGCTGTCCGAAACGCCTATGACCTCGCCTACAAGCCCCTTATTGCCCACATAGACCATTTCCAGCATGGAGAAGTCCTTGGTGTCCCGCACCTTTACAACGGGGCCGTTTATGGAGTAGACCGTGTTCAATGTTATTCCTCCTTGGGAGCTTTCTTTAAACATCCGTGTCGGTATACAGCGCAGTGCCCGAAGCAAAGCGCTGCTCTTCTTCAAGCAGACGGGAATCAAAGGTGTTGTCACGTATTATGCCTGTGCTCTCATCAAGGAGGCTGTATCCCCCAAGGACAGTGCCGCTGTCACTGCGCACCTCTGATATGCCCGGCGCAGCGGCTTTCAGCGCATCCGCAAGATACATATCACGGGGGGAGAGCATAAGCACGCAGCCTGCAGTATCCTTTTCAGCCCCAAGGCTGTCCGCAAGCTTTTTCTCATACTCCGGCGAGGCAGTGTAGGCATCAATAAGCTGCCTTACCTTGTCAAACACCGCCTGTGACAGCTCACGGCGCCGTGTGAGCACACGCTTCTTTGCTTCAAGCTGTGCCCTTGAGATCTCACGGGCGCATCTGCCCATATCCGCCTTCTTATTGTCGGCAAGATCCCTTTCAAATTCATCCCTTGCGGACTCCTCGGCAAGGGAAAGTATCTCATCGCTTTCGCTGCGGGCGGCGGCAACTATCTCATCCGCCTTATTCTGTGCATCCTGTGCCACGGCAGCTATGAAGCGATCCAGCTTTTCCTGTGCATTATCCATAATAAACCCCTGATGAACATATTCTTCCGGCAGGCTCACAGCTCTATCCCTATGGCATCCTTTACATACCTTGAGATAGATGCGGTGACATCTGTGGTGCCGTGCCTGTCGGGTATCTCGGAGATGATAGGCTCCGGGTGGGTAAGGCGCAACTCGTTCACCTCGTCCTCCACCAAGTCCATGGTCTTTTCCGTCATGAGGATTATCCCCACGGTCTTATCCTCCATAGCGGCGTGCAGAGTGTCGAGAATCTCCTCCCGCTCGTGCACCACTACCCCCTCTATGCCCGCAAGGCGCATACCCATGGCCGTGTCGATATTGTCGGAGATGAGGAAGAATCTCATGCTATGCCTGCTATCTGGTTTACCGCCTGTATGATAAGGAAGGCGATGAGGAAGCCGTAAAGGGCAACGCCCTCACCAAGGGCAACGAATATCATGGCTTTACCGAAGGAGCCGGGCTCCTCAGCAACTGCGCCTATGGCAGCAGGAGCCGCATTGCCGACTGCGATGCCACATCCTACGGAGCCTACGCCTACCGCAAGGCCTGCGGCAAGAAAGCCCAGTCCCACAGAGTCCCCGATGACAGCGGAAGCAGCCTCTGTTGTCTCAGCGGATACAAAGGAGCCTATGGGCAGTATGATCGCCAGAAGAAGTATGCCGAAAAATGCTATAAGGTTCAGTATAAGGGCGTTGCGACACTTTGTGCCGTCAGCAGTTGCACGTATCCTTGCGATAACAGGGAGTGTCAGCATAGTTACGATAGCAGCGGGCAGAAGAAAAATATACATAAGTATTCCTCCAATGTTGTACTTTATGGATGTGAAACGAGGATAAGCCCTCAGCTTATCATCTCGTCATAGTTGATGCTCACGGGAACAAAGGGCTTGCCTCCGCCTGTGTAGTAGCGGGAGAACAGCTCGTAGAACTGGAGCCTCAGCACCTGGATCCCCACAAGCAGCCCCTCCAAGCCCATGACAAAGATATTGCCTATGACTATAACCACAGGGGACGCATTCCCGGCCATGCGGGAAAGGGCAAGCACCACGCTCATCATGCCCGCATGGGAGAGGACGAATCCGCCCACTCTTACAAAGGACAGGGTGTTTGTGGCATATCCCAGCAGATATTCAAAGCACTCAAAGAAATTGGATGCGATGAAGTCGCCCACGCTGCCCTCTATCCTGAAGCCCTTGCCCCTGCACAGCTCCGACAGGGGTTCATGCAGGAACATGAGCAGCAGCGGCAGTATTATGAGCAGCAGCACATATGCCGTGCCCCCGGCGGGTATCCCTATGGAGGGGCCTAAGAGCATGAGCAGCAGTGATACGAAGAAAACCATGCCCGCAAGGCCGCTGTTTGAGAACAGCGCTCTGCCCCAGTCCTTCTCCGCAAGCCCCTTGATGATGTTGATGAGCATTGCTATAAGTATGAGCACCACGCCTATGCCGATGGCGGTATAGAGCACTGTGGTTATGTTAGCTATGGTCTTGAAGGGGAGAAATGTTATCCCAAGGGACTCATACACCGGATCCAGCAGCTCCTCGAAGCCGAATACAGAGCCGTAGAGGGTGCCGAATATCATGGAGGATACCCCAAGGCGCTCGATTATGCGCCCAAGCTTTATCTTCTTCACATGACCCAGGAATATGCCTGCCAGCAGCAGCACAAAGCCCTGACCCAGATCGCCGAACATTATGCCAAAAAGCAGTGTATAGCTTATGGCAAGGAATGTGGTGGGGTTTACATCACCCCGCCCGGGCAGACCGTACAGATCCACGAACATAGTGAAGGGCTCGGAGAATTTGCCGTTCCTGAGCTTTACAGGCGGTTCCAGGTCGTCCTTGTCCGTCACCCTGCGGGTGCTTACGGAAACAGGCTCGCTTTCCTCAAATGCAGCCCCCTTGAATATCTCACGGAAGGCCTTCTCATCAGATGCAGGGAGGAAGCCTATGACCTTGAACCTGCCCCCTGTGATGAGCACTTTGCTCCGAAGCTCGAAGGTGTCGTGCATGGATTTGAGCTTTGAAAAGTATCTGTCAAGATCCCCCTTGTGCTCCCCTACACAGGCAGCCATCTTAGCCCTTTCGTCGTTGAGGCTCTTTTCCTCGGCGGCTATGGCATCCTTCAGGTGGGCGACTGCATCGCTCACATTCCCCCTTACATATTCGGGGATGTGTATGCGTTCAAAATACAGGTCGGAGAGTATCTCATCCGTCTCCTCCGCCTCGCTCAGGGGCGCAAAGATGAATCCGTAGTAGTATCCGTTGTCCTTGCCGTACTCCGTGAAGATAAAGGACTTGTCCGCATAATAGGGCAGCTTCTCATAGCTTTCGGCGGTAAATCTGCCGTAGCGGGTCTTGATGTTTTTGCAGGCAAAAAGCTGTTCAAAATCAAAGTCAAGGGAATCCGCACTGCCCCCCGCAATATGGCTTATCTGCTCCAGAACGGATCTGAGCCTTTCCAGCTCCTCCTCCACAGACCGTATTGCCGAAGCTATCTCGGAGGTAGAGGCGTTGAGCCTTTCTATCTCCTCGGATATCGCCCCTGTGCTGCTGTCGGGTATATCCGCACAGTCAGCCTGAGCAAGCTTGACCCCCGACACTGCGGAGATCTCCGAAAGCTGCTTCAGCGGGCGGGTGTAGGGGTTTTCCAGCCTCTCCTGCCGCCTGTTTGAGCCTGTGAGCCGTGCAGTGGCATCCTCCATGTGGAACAGCCCGCTCCTGCTTATGGCGTAGAGTGTCTCGTCAAGAACGCTCTCGCTGCCTTGTATCTCGGTGTACAGCATCCTTTCTATTGATGCCATTTTATCGACCCCCGTAACATATAAGATGGGATTATGCCGTGCTGTCAGTCTATTATAAGTGTTGATATCTCCTCAACAGGCAGGGAATAGCGTATGCCCTCTATCACCCTTATAACGTTGTTTATCTCCGTTTCAAGGAGGGAATTGAAGGTGAAGAACACCGCCGGCGTGGAATTTGCCATGGCAAAGGCGTGCCTTGTGCGGCGGTGCTGCAGGGTCTCCAGCGCCCGCTCCGTGGGCATCTGGGTCAGGCCCTCCCTCTCCATCTCACGGCCGTACCATGAGGCGGAAAGAAGCCTTAAAAAGCTTTCCCTGTCCGGGGCAGCATACATCTCATCCAGCTTTCGCTGGGTGATGTGCTGTATGAGCCTGTCGGTGCTGCTGTCATATTCGGGAACGGGTATCATCCTCGCCCTTATCTCTTCCCCGCCCATGGAAAAATGCACCTTCATGCGGTATGCGTTGATTATGTTTATCATGTCTATGCGCTCCCTGAGGAACTCCTCAAGCTGCACATTGTCCGGGAACACATAGGTGGAATGTATGAGCTTGTCAAAGTAGTCCGTGCGCAGGGCAAGTTCCACCGCCGGGTAGTCTATGCGCCCGCCGTCACGGGGGCGGAACCTTTTCAGCATATCGCCGTACCTGGTCTTCCCCACCACCTGCATCAGCTCATCAAAGGAGCGCACCTTTGCAAGAGCCACCAGGTCAAAGCGGGTATGGCGGTTCATATACACAGGCAGTGTCACTATCTGGTCAAAGACCCCTGAATTTATGTGGGTGATACATTCAAGTATCTGATCCACCTCAGTCTTTCGGGTGATGTAGCTGTAGAAGGGAACGTCCCCCAACCCCTCAAAGGATACTATCTCGAAGTACCTTTCGTAATAGGCTCTGCGCAGAAGGCTCTCAAGCTGCCCCCTGTGGATGTTCTCCCCGCTTATGCCCTCAAGAGGCTTGGCGTAGTGGGTGCTGTCCTTCAGGTACTGTGCCGCCTCACCCACGCCTGTGCAGGATATGAGCTGGGCAAAATCCTCGGGACGGAGCCTTTTGCCGTATATGGCACGGATCTTTGCCATAGTGGCATTCGCCCTGCCCGCACGCTGTTCCTTCATGAAGCACCACCTCTTTCCCTGCCCTTAAAGATAAGTATCCTGCCTAAACAGTACAGGAATCAAATATTTCCTTCGCCCATTTGTCGGAATCAGCCTCAAACTGCCTTTCCATGGCGGCTATCTGTTCATCCGCCTGTGCTTCGGCATCTGCCCGTGCCTTCTTTGCCCTTGCATCGTCTGCGGAATTGAGCTGTGCAAACTCCGCATCCGCACGCTTTGAGGCATCCTCTATCATAAGGCGGCTCTTCTCCTTTGCAGCAGCCACCAGCTCAAGAGCCTCGGCCTCGGCTGCCTCTATCTGCTGTGCGGCACGCCTGTCCGCATCTATTACCGCCTGGATTATCTTGTCCATATTACCATCCTTTGCCGCAGAGCACCCATTCACAAACGGGGCTGCCGTACATCGCCCCTTAGTTTTTCAGGCTGTGCAGGGGTGCGGGTATCTGTCCGCCCCTGTTGATGAAGCGGGCAGGGGAATTGGTGTTTACAGGCATTACAGGGCCTTTTCCGAACAGGCCGCCCCAGTCAAGCTCATCCCCCACCCTGCAGCCGATAGCTGGTATGACACGCACGGCAGTGGTCTTGTTGTTCACCATGCCGATAGCCGCTTCATCCGCTATGATGCCGGAGATCACCTCAGCAGGAGTATCCCCGGGAATGACTATCATGTCAAGCCCCACGGAGCATACCGCCGTCATTGCCTCCAGCTTTTCTATGAGCAAAGAGCCGGAGCGTGCTGCCTCTATCATGCCCGCATCCTCCGATACGGGGATAAATGCCCCGGAAAGGCCGCCTATGCGGGAGCACGCCATTACTCCGCCCTTCTTCACTGCGTCATTGAGCATGGCAAGGCAGGCGGTAGTGCCGGCACAGCCGCACTTTTCAAGCCCCATTTCCTCTAAGATGTATGCCACGCTGTCCCCTACTGCGGGAGTGGGTGCCAGTGAAAGATCCACTATGCCAAAGGGCACGCCCAGCTTTTCAGATGCCCTGACACCCACCAGCTGACCCACACGGGTTATCTTGTAGGCAGTCTTCTTGATGATGTCCGCAAGCTGGTTTATGTCCGCATCGGGGTACTTTGCAAGGGCGGAGCGCACAACTCCGGGTCCCGATACCCCTACGTTGATAATGCAGTCAGGCTCCCCTACTCCGTGGAATGCCCCTGCCATAAAGGGATTGTCCTCCACAGCGTTGCAGAACACCACCAGCTTTGCCGCACCGAAGCAGCGGTCATCCACCGTAGCCTCGGCGGATTCACGCACTATCTGCCCCATGAGCTTCACAGCATCCATGTTGATGCCCGTCCTTGTGGAGCCGATGTTGACGGAGGAGCAGACGCAGGATGTGGAGGCAAGCGCCTCGGGTATGGAGCGTATAAGCCTTTCATCACCGGCAGAAAAGCCCTTGGGGACAAGAGCGGAATAGCCGCCGATAAGGTTCACGCCGCATTCCTTTGCCGCCCTTTCCATAGTGAGGGCGAACTTCACCGGGGAGCTGTCGCTGGCGGCGGATATCATGGCAATGGGAGTTACGGACAGACGCTTGTTGATGATAGGTATGCCGTAATCCTTCTCGATCTCCTCACCTGTCCGCACAAGATCCTTTGCGCAGCGGGTTATCTTGTCATACACCTTGTCACAGGCACGGTCGATGTCACTGTCGATACAGTCAAGCAGGGATATGCCCATAGTGATGGTGCGTATATCCAGGCACTCATCCTGTATCATGCGTATAGTTTCAAGTATATCATAGACATTGATCATATAATTCTCCGTTCTGGGAACCAGGGGTTAGGAGGGGAGGGAATAGAGGAGCTGACAAAGATTTTCCTGCCTGTTCTCCTCTTTCCCTGCAAAAGCCGTTAGCTTTCTGTTCATTATCGCTGTTCGCAGAGGATATAGGCTGCGGTCAGCATTTCTAACCTCTAACCTCTAACCTCTCAACCCTTTCTCCTGACCCGCTTCCCTCTTTATGTCCCCGTGCATATCAGCAGTCCGGAACAAAGCTGTCACTAAATGCTGTGCATCGTGTTGAATATGTCCTCATGCATGGTGTGGATCTTAAGCCCCAGACTGTCACCCAGAGCGGAGAGCCTGTCCTGCAGATCCGAAAATGCCACAGAAATTGAGGTTATGTCCACAAGCATGACCATGGCGAACATATCCTGCAAAACGCTCTGTGTCACCTCGCATACGTTTGCATTGCACTCTGAGCATATGGTGCTCACCTTTGCAAGTATGCCCACAGCATCCTTGCCCACAACTGTAATTACAGCCCGCATAATATTCTCCTTGATTTTTATTCTGCCGCCAAAGCAGTGTCCGACTTTTCCTCGCCCCTGTACAAAAGCTTCAGTACGATGGGGGTCGCCACAGAGGAAACGATTATAAGCAGTATGACGCATACAAAGTACTTAGGCTCCATAAGCCCCTCGGAAAGCCCCTTCTGGGATACGATGAGGGCTACCTCCCCACGGGTCATCATGCCCACACCCACTTTAAGGGAGTCCTTGCCGCTGTTGCCAAGAAGCCTTGCGGTAACGCCGCAGCCTATGATCTTGGTGAGAAGTGCAACAGCCACAAAGCACAGAGCAAACAGCAGCAAAGATGCGTTCATGCCGTCAAAGGTGGTTTTGAGGCCTATGGACGCAAAGAATACAGGCCCGAAGATCATGTAGGAATTGATATCCACCTTGCGGGCGATATAGTCCGAATCGTTGAGACTGCAAAGGACTATGCCAGCCACATATGCACCGGTGATATCCGCAATGCCGAAGAAGGTCTCCGCCGCAAATGCCATGGCAAGGCACAGGGCAAAGCCGAATATGGGCACTCTCCTGCGGTGGGGATACTTCTTGTCTATAGCCTTGAACAGGTAGTAGGAAAGCATACCCACGCCCAGCGCACATACCAGGAACAGCAGTGTGCTCCACACCACGCTGAGGGGATTTTCCGTCGGATCCTTGAAGCCTATGACGAAGGTGAGCACGATTATGCCTATCACATCATCTATTATGGCAGCGCTCATGATAAGGGTGCCTATGCGCCCTTTAAGGTGCCCCAGTTCCTTCAGAGTCTCCACTGTTATGCCTACGGAGGTGGCAGTCATGATGGTGCCCATGAAGACACCCCTCATAAACTCCTCAGTGCCGAAGTCCGAAAAGCCGTAGAAAGCCCCGTACAGCAGCGCACCCCCCACAAGAGGGACGAACACCCCCACAAGGGCTACAAGCAAAGCCTTGGGGCCGGTTTTCAGCAGCTCCCTGATATTGGTGCCAAGGCCTGCCTCGAACATTATCATTACCACGCCTATCTCCGCAATAAGCGCCAGATAGTCGCTCTGCTGCACGATGCCGAAGACACAGGGACCCAGCAGCAGGCCGCCTATTATCTCCCCCACCACAGAGGGGGCTTTCAGCTTCTGTGCCCCAAGCCCCATGAGCTTTGACACAACGATTATTATCGCAAGATCTCTGAAAAATTCTATCCTGTCCATTACTGCCCTTCTTTCCTACAATACATTATACCATTTTTACATTCTTTTTTCAATGTGATTGTGCATAATTTTGGGAACTGTCACCGTTATTATTTGTAGATATTCTCCAAGGGAGCAGTTTTATGCACATATGCCGCATTTTGTCATCCCGGATGTGACAAATGTGATAATTATATGAAACATTTGTAAAAAGAATGTAACTCACTTGATTTTGGCAGGCAGAGGGAGTATAATCATTTTAGCACTCAAAGAGATAGAGTGCTAATGCAATGCAAAGGAAGTAATATCATGGCTAAAACAAATGAATTCAAGGCGGAATCAAAGCGTTTGCTGGATATGATGATAAATTCCATCTATACCCACAAGGAGATATTCCTGCGTGAGCTTATCTCAAATGCATCTGATGCCATAGACAAGCTGTATTTCAAGTCCCTCACGGATGACAGCGTGGGCATGAGCAAGGGGGACTTTGCCATAGACCTTGCCGTTGACAAGAATGCCCGCACCATCACCATAAAGGACAACGGCATAGGCATGACCGAGGACGAGCTGGAGAACAACCTGGGCATCATTGCAAACAGCGGTTCCTTCAAGTTCAAGTCCGAGAACGAAAAGAACGAGGATGTGGACATCATCGGGCAGTTCGGCGTAGGCTTCTACTCCGCATTCATGGTGGCAAAGAAGGTTGAAGTGCGCTCCAAGGCATTCGGCTCCGACAAGGCATATTCCTGGGTATCCGAGGGCGTGGACGGCTACACCATAGATGAATGTGACAAGGCAGACACAGGCACCGAGGTGATACTCACCCTGAAGGATGATGCAGAGAACGAGAATTACTCCGATTTCCTGGATGACTACCGCATAAAGGAGCTTGTAAAGAAGTATTCCGACTATGTGCGCTTTCCCATTCGCATGGATGTGGAAAAGAGCCGCAGGAAGGCAGATGCCAAGGAGGACGACTATTCCGATGAGGCTTACGAGACCTACACCGAGAACGAGACCCTCAACAGCATGGTGCCTCTGTGGAGGAAGAACAAGAACGAGCTGAAGCCTGAGGACTACAACAACTTCTACAAGGAAAAGTTCTACGACTACAACGACCCCCTCAAATACATCCACTCCAAGGTGGAGGGCACAGCCGCTACCTATGATGCCCTGCTGTACATCCCCTCACAGGCACCCTACAACTTCTATTCAAGGGAATATGAAAAGGGGCTGCAGCTGTATTCAAGCGGCGTGCTCATCATGGATAAGTGTGCAGACCTGCTGCCCGACTACTTCTCCTTTGTAAAGGGTCTTGTGGACAGCGCCGATCTGTCACTGAACATCTCCCGTGAGATGCTGCAGCACGATCACCAGCTCAAAGCCATTGCAAAGAGCATTGAAAAGACCATAAAGAGCGAGCTCTCAAAGATGCTCAAAAACCACCGTGAGGACTACGAAAAACTGTGGAAGGCCTTCGGCATACAGATAAAGTTCGGCGTATACGACAACTACGGCCGTGACAAGGATGCAGTGGAGGATCTGCTGCTGTTCACCTCCTCCGCCGAGAAGAAGCTTGTCACCCTTGATGAATACGTTTCAAGGATGAAGGAGGATCAGAAGTACATCTACTACTGCGCCGCAGAGACTGTGGAAAAGGCAGAGCTTCTCCCCCAGACAGAGCTGCTGCGTGACAAGGGGTATGAGATACTCTATCTGACAGACAATGTGGATGAATTTGCGGTAAAGGTGCTCATGCGCCACGGAGACAAGGAATTCAGGAGCGTTTCCGAGGGTGATCTGGGCCTTGACACCGAGGAGCAGAAGGAAGAGACCAAGAAGCTCACCGAGGACAACAAGGGTATGCTGGATCTCATCAAGGAAGCCCTTGACGGCAAGATCACCGAGGCAAAGATCTCCGACAGGCTGAAAACTCATCCTGTGTGCATATCCAATGCGGGGCAGATCTCCCTTGAAATGGAGAAGATACTCAACCAGAACCCCCAGAACGAGCGTGTCAAGAGTGAAAAGGTGCTGGAGCTCAACCCGGGGCATAAAATATTCTCCGTTATGCAGGGGCTTTACGACACCGACAAGGAAAAGTTCAAGGACTATGCCGCACTCCTCTACGATCAGGCACTGCTCATAGAGGGTATGCCCATCGAGGATCCCCTTGCCTTCTCCGAAAAGATCTGCAAGCTAATGGCTGAATGACCGCAGCATAAGCCTGTACACAAAAGCAAGCCGCAGCACCAACGATGCTGCGGCTTTTTTTCTGCAAAAGGCTCCAAAAAAGTATTGCAAAAAGTATTGCAAAATGCATTGCATTGTGATATAATGATAGCGGGGGGAGAATATGAGGTTTGAATGGGACACTGAAAAGGAAAAAATCAACATCATAAAACACAAAATGGACTTTAGGACCGCAGCATTATTGTTTAATGATGAAAACCGTGTAGAGTATTACGATGATGAACATTCTCAGGAGGAAGACCGGTACAAAGCCATCGGAATAATAGGCAAAACTCTTATGGTAGCTACTGTTGTTTTTACAGACCGGGGAGAGAGTATACGCATCATTTCCGCCCGTAAAGCGACCGAAAAAGAAAGGAGACTTTATAATGATAATTACGCAGGATATTGATCTAAGCCGTGAACTGACAGAGGAACAGCTTAAAATGCTTGAAGCTGCGGAAAACTCTCCCGTTATCACAGATGAGGATGCCCCCGACATCTCCGATGAACAGCTGGCAAGGATGTCACAGCTCATCAGGGAACGGCGGAGCAGGGACACGGCAAAGCAGACCGTTGCCATACGCATCTCACCGAAGGCTCTTGCCACTGCACGCTCTCTCGGGAAGGGCTATACCTCTGTACTCAGCCGCATCCTTGAAAGCACACTGGCAGACAGGGAAAAGCTGAAAAACTATCTGTAAGCGCAAGCCGCAGCACCAACGATGCTGCGGCTTATTTTATCCGAATACTGCGCAGGACATGGACTGGTTGAGGAACTGGTCGCAGTAATGCTCCCCGTTGCCAACGAAGCCGCAGTAGGAATTGC
>OCTW013413477.1_pt1 | contig 33190 bp, 21 predicted proteins | sample 1539671 | NCBI WGS metagenome assembly OCTW01 (sample SAMN02144230, study PRJEB22623) | gut metagenome | biome: sheep rumen | host: Ovis aries | place: New Zealand
TCACCTCATCGTAATACATAGCCTGGTTTTCTTTGGTCTTTCCCATCTCTTGCTTGATTGGGAGTCAATTTTTTTCAGCGAAAGACAGGTATGGGCTGTAAAAACGCACCTGCACCATTTGCAATGACACCTGCGCCATTTTCCACCATACGTGCGCCAAATCTCCAGACACCTGCGCCACCCTCTCTACACAATGCTCCTGCACATACACCGTATGTGCACAAAAATGGCCATCTATGGCATTCTGTATGTACATGAGCCCTTCAAAAGGGGTAGCCTCAGGTGTTTAGTCCAGTGTATGTACACGAATATGCGTTTCCAGGGCTATTATCAAGTACATACACCCCTGGGCCCAACAGCGGGAAATGGTAAGTTGCGGGGAATGTGACTGTTGGAAAAGCTGAGGTCAGAGTCTTAATGACTTGGGTTCCAGTTTAAAGCTTCTTTGACCTAGTAATTTACGTATTATGCACCTGGAGGATGTTTGAAGTGGGATCCCAAGTGCAAATCTGGGTGTTTCTGCACTTGGAGGAGGGCTAAAGTGGAATCTCAGGTGCAAATATGGGTGTTTTTGCACCTGGAGGTGGGTTATAGGTGGTTGGGGTCGTCGAGGGCGAGGGAGGGGTTATGGCGGGAGACGCTCCGCAGCATGAGGGCGATGACTACGGCTGCAACGCACAGCCCCACAAACATCAGTTCAACGTTTACCGCTGCCGATGCTGCCGTCGAAATGCCCGAGGCCACAGCCTCTGCACCAGCCGAAGCCGCCGCGCCAGCCACACCCGAAGCCATGCTCGAGCCCGCACCCGCGCCCGCCGCAAGGATAATGCCGGCGATCCATTTGAAGCTCAGCAGGCCCAGGTTCTGGACCCAGTAGACGAGCGCGTAGGTGGTGCCGAGGACTTTGTCGGGGACGATCTTGGGTACTGACGGCCAGAGGGCGGCCGGTACCAGGGAGTAGCCGAATCCGAGAAAGACCATGGCCAGGTAGCCCCAGAAGGGGATGCCGGCGGGGGCGAAGGCGAGGAGCAGATGGGCAATCAGGGCGAGGACTGCGCCGATGACCATCCACCGCGTGCCGTGCCCGACTTTGTCCACGAGGATGCCGAACAGGGGGGCGAAGATCACAGTGGAGAAGGGGAGCATGGACACCATCCAGCCGGCGGTTGAGGCCGGGATGTCAAAACGGGGGATGAGGATGGCGCCGGCGAATTTCTTGAAGGCGATGATGCTGCTGTAGAACAGCACGCACAGCAGGCCGATGAGCCAGAAGTTCTTGTTTCCCAGCACTTTCAGGACGTCCTGAAAACGGAAGGCATCCTCGTCGGAAGAGCCCGATTCCTCCGGAAGCACAGTATCTCTCCGGTCGGCCCGGGCGTCGAGGGCGACGAAAACGGCCCAGAGGATGAGGCCGACAGCCATCAGCCCCATGCCCACCATGGCGGGGCGGGCGGTTTCCGAAAGTGTGTACACGTGCCCGGCCTGCTGCTGAACCAGCCGGGGGGACAGCACCAGGGCGAAGGCGGTGCCCAGCCGGGCGATGGCCAGCTGCAGGCCCATGGCCAGTGCCATCGGCCCGCCGCGGAACCACCGTGCGATGCTCCGGGTGACGGCCGTGCCCGCAATCTCCGACCCGAGGCCGAAGAGCATGACTCCGGCGTACGCCGCCTGCAGGGACCAGGACGCGCCGCTGAGCAGCGCCCACAGCACGATGCCGGCGCCCAGGACCATCATCCCCACAAACAGGGAACCGGTGACCCTGACGCCCCACTTGTCCAGCAGGATGCCGCCGATCACGAGGCCGCCGAAAACGCACAGTACGCTGTAACCGCTGGAGTACAGGCCGTATCCTGCCGCATCCCAGCCGAGGGCCGTCAGGGACGGGTCCTCGAACAGGTAGGAGATGCTGGAGAACATGTCGTCGAAGTAGTACGACGCGAACATGGGTACGACCAAACAGGCCAGCGCTATCCAAGCCGCTGACCTGTAAAATGTCCGGGAAGAAGAAGCCATTTACTTCTGGATGTTCGGGAGTTCCAGGCCGTAACCCTTCTTCTTGTCTTCCACCTTCAGCAGGAAGGTGAACAGGAGGGCGATGAGGCCGAAACTGGCAAAGATAATCATGGGAACGGTGTATCCGCCGGTGGCCTTGTTGACGGCGCCGATCAGCAGCGGAACGCCCCACAGGCCGATATTCTGCACCCAGAAGATGACGCAGTAGGCGCTGCCGAGGATTTTCTCGTCGATAATCTTGGGAACCGACGGCCAGAGGGCAGCGGGAACCAGGGAGAAGCTGACGCCGAGGATGAGGATGAGGGCGACGGCGAGCCAGGTGGCCTTATACACGGGCAGCACGAGGGCGAAGCCCAGGTGGCACACCACCATGATGAGCGCACCCACCATGAGCATGGTGGCACCCTTGCCCTTGCGGTCCAGGAAAATGCCCAGGAACGGGGTAAGGACCATGGCCAGGATGGGGAAGAAGCTGAACAGGCGGGCGGCGAAGTCGGCCTCTACCTGAAGGGTCTCTTCCAGGAAGTTGGTGGCGAATTTCTGGAACGGGAAGATGCCGCTGTAGTACAGCACGCAAAGGATGGAGACAATCCAGAACATCTTGGAGGAGAAGATTTTCCCGAGGTCCTTGACCTGGAATTCGTCGGCCTTGGAGGTGTCGGACTGGCCCACTTCGGCGAGCTGGGCGTCGAACTTGCGGTCCATTACACAGAACACGGAGAAGGAAATGAGGCCGATGCAGAGCAGCAGGGCGCCGAACAGCACGGGGGAACCCACCGTGTCGGGGAAGGCCTTGGAGATGGCGGGGGAGAGCCACATGGCGGCGAAAACGCCCAGGCGGGCGATGGCCATCTCGATACCCATGGCCATGGCCATTTCCTTGCCCTTGAACCACTTGGCGATGGCTTTGGAGACCGTGGTGCCGGCCATTTCACAGCCGCAGCCGAAGATCATGAAGCCCAGGGTGGCCATCTTGGCGCTGCCGGGGAAGCTGACCCACCAGCTGTTGAGCCAATTGCACATTTCAGTAGCCTGGAACCAGTCGCTGACGCCGATATACTTGATGACGGCGCCCACTACCATGAGCGAGGCGCTCAGCACGCCCGTGAACCGCACGCCCATCTTGTCCAGGATGATGCCGGCGAAGATGAGGAAGAAGCAGAACACGTTGAGGAAGTATTCGCCGCCGGCATAGGTGCCGAAGGTGGCGCTGTCCCAGCCGCGGAGGTTCTCAAGGGTGGATTTCAGTGGGGAGAGGATGTCTGCGAACAGGTACGCGAAGAACATCATCATGGCAATCAGAACGAGGGCGGTCCAGCGGATGGCGGGGCTGTCGTTCAGCAGTTTGTTCACTTTTTCTGACATGTTTGTGTATTTTTATTCATTCTATTCACGAACGGAATGGCTAATATAGGCATTTTATTCAGAAAAGTCAAGGCTTCTGCGGCCGGATACCCCAGGCGGGGTCGGGCTTTTCACCCATCCAAAGGTGCAGTTCGCCGCCTTCCATCAGCTGGCTGTGCGTAAAGAAAGGTTCTTCCAGCGGCTTTCCGTTCAGGGTGGCCCGCCGGATGTATTTGGCGTCGTCCGACACGGCATCGGCCACGATCCGGAAGGTCTTCCCGCCGGAAAGATGCACAGTGGTCTGCCTGAATCGGGGGCTGCCGACGGTGTACACGTCGGAGCCCGGGGTGACGGGGTAGAAGCCCATGGCGGAGAACACCACGAAGGCGGTCATGCCGCCGCCGTCCTCGTCGCCGGGAACGCCCATCAGGTCCGGCCGGAACCAGGTGTCCAGGAGCTGGCGGATGCGTTTCTGGGTCTTCCAGGGGGCACCGGCGTAGTTGTACAGGTAGGGGACATGCAGGGACGGTTCATTGGCCATGGAGAACTGGCCCACGTTGCCGGTGTGGTCCGGCAGCTTGGCGAAAAACTCGTATTTGGGCCTTCCCAGCGGCGTGTGGAACATCGAATCCAGCGCAGCGGTAAACGCCTCCGGACCGCCCATCAGGCCGATCAGGTCCCCGATATTGTGCTGGACGTCCCAGCGGTACACCCAGGCGTTGTTCTCGTCATAGTATTCGCGCGCGCCCATGCCGCCCGGGTAATTGTAGTCCAGGTCCGGGATGAAGTTGCCGTCCTTGTCCTTGGGATGGAAGAAGCCGGTCTCGGGGTTGAAGAGGTTCCGGTATGCATAGGAGGCCTCGAGGGCAGCGCCGGAAAGGCTGTCCAGGCCGGCGAGGGCGGCCAGCTGCGACAGGGCCCAGCAGTCGTAGGCCGTGCCCAGGGTGACGGCCACCGGCTGGCGTTTCTCAAAGTCGTTCACATTGGGGTCGGTTTCCTTTTCCCCTTCCCGGAGGGCGGGGATGTAGCCGTGCTCCCAGAAGAAGCGGTCAATCTCTCCGGCGGGAGCGCCCGACCAGGGGGCCAGGGTCTTCTTGGTAAGGGTGTTCCAGCCGAAGCGGGCGGCGGTTTCCACGTCTACGTCGAGGCCTTTTACGGCAGCGTCGGCATAGGAGGCGATGAGGTGGTTGGAGTTCATGCAGCGGGCGTCGCCGGTGACTTCCGGGAAGTTCGGGAGGACGTCCCGTCCGCCGTGGCGGGCGGCCTGCAGGTAAGAGTGGAGGATGTCCTCCTCCGTCTGTGCGTCCGTGAGGATGCGCAGCGGATGGGCGGCCCGGTAGGTGTCCCAGAGCCAGTCGTCGGTGTAGTAGGGGGTGCCGCCGTCTTCATGGACGGATTTGTCTTCCGCGCTCCAGTACCGGCCGTCCTCGCTGATGCAGACCGGCCGCTCCAGGGTGCGGTACAGGGAGGTGTAGAAGACGGTCTTGTCGGCCTTGGAGCCGCCTTTTACCTGGATGGCGCCGAGGGCTTTGTTCCAGATGTCGCGTCCCTTTGCGGCAAGGGCGTCCACGTCGTAGTCCTGCAGTTCGCGGCGGAGGTTCGACAGGGCCTGGTCTTCGCTGATGTAGGAGATGCCGTAGCGGAGGTTCACCAAGGGGCTGTCAAAGCCCAGGACAACCTGGTCCCCTTCCGGCAGAACCCGCAGCGTACGGGGTTCCTGCCGTGTTTCCATGCAGACGTACACCGTGGCGTTCGGATTCAGGTGCACGGCTCCTTTCACGAGGCTGCCCTCTGCGCGGACAGACCCGCCGGGGCAGTGAAGGGCCAGCGTAAGGGGAGCGTTGCCCGCCAGCTCATAGAGGGCCGCCTGATGCGACGGCGCATAGCGGAGGTCGATGTTTCCGTCCTCCAGCGTGGCCTCCCAGAGGTAAGGGGTGATGTGCTCGTTGTCGAAGGTGATGACAGTCTCCGGCTTGCATCCGCCCCGGGCCGACACGGCGAGGTTCATGGCCGCGCGTCCGCGGTGATTGGTCACAATAAGTGGCAGTCCGCGGTAAATGTCGCTGCTGGCGTCCGTCTTGTTGGGAAAAATACGGACCATGGAATGCGGCAGCTGCACCGTCGGATACGTGGGTACCAGCAAGTGGCTTATGTTGCCGACAGTGGGGTCTACGTAATCCACCGGAGCGGGACTTGATTTGCAGGAAAAAAGAAAAAAGATGGCGACAATGGCGCCCAGGGCCGATTTAGGTGTCATAAGCGAGAGTTGAGGCTGTAAATGTACGGGAAAAAATGGTCTTTTTCAAAAAAAAGGTGTAATTTTGACCTTTGTGAGGAGACTTATGAGATATCGGTTTATGAAAAAGGCCCTGCTGGTACTGGCTGTCCTGGCCGGTCCGGTACTTTCCGCCAAGGTGGAGGAAGGTCTCCTTTTCCGTTCCTACGACGTGGTGTCGGACCTCCGCACCTCCCTCACCGTCTCCGACGAAGGTAACACGCTCTCTTTCAGGGACTCTCTCACCCTCTCTTTCGACGTAAGGCTGGAACTGGACCGCGGCCGCTTCGGCTATGTCTGCCGCCTTTTCGTAGACGGGCACGACCCTGTCGACCTTCTGCTGAGCACCCCGGAGGGCGGCAGGACTTCACTGGTCGCGACCGGCGACCACCGCAACATGGTCCCCGTCTTCACCTCGGACCCCGTCCTCTCCCAGTGGCAGACGTTCCGCATCATCATCCAGGACCGTGACGGCGTCCTGTACACGGAGGTGAACGGAGAACAGATCCATTCCGTCCCCTCGGACCTTTCCCGGCACGAGTTCCGCATCAGCTTCGGCAAAGGCGGCTTCGGGAAACATTCCACGACGGATGTGGCGCCCATGGTGCTGAAGAACCTGCGCCTCCGCTCCGACGCCCGCCGTCCCTATTTCTGGACCCTGTCGGACGACGCCGCATTCAAACAGGGCGTCGGCCCGTCCATCCAGATCGGGAATCCCGTCTGGATGCAGGATTACAACCGCAGATGGCGCAAAGTCTGGTCGCAGGAGATGCCGTCGGCCACTTACATCTGCCCGGACACCCTCCGCGGCCGGATCTGGTTTGTCTCTGAAGGGAAGGTGGTTTTGTACGATGTCGCTTCCGGCACCGCCACGGCATATCCGTCGGCCCGGAAGATGAAGATAGGCCTCGCGACCAACGACTTCGTCGTCCTTCCGGACGGCACCCTCTCGTATGCCGACGTGGAGGCCTCCCCGCAGCTGATCCGCTACGACACCGGGATCAGGGACTGGGAACGCGACAATCCCCGCACGCGGAGTTCCGTCTACCTGCATCATAACACCGTGTTCCTGCCGCAGGACAGTTCGTATCTGTATCTTTTCGGATACGGACAGTACCGCTACCGGAAGTCGGCCAAGGTATGGAATCCGGTCACCGGCGCTTCTTCCCAGATGGAGCTTCCGGGCGTTTTTCCGCGCTACCTTTCCGGCGCCGGACTGCACGACGGGCTCATCTACGTGCTGGGCGGCAAAGGCAACGAAGTGGGCATCCAGGAACTGGGCGTGAACCTGTACAACGACTTTTTCTCCCTGGACCTTTCCGACGGCACCGTCCGCCGCCTCTGGAAGAGTGACCTGATGAGCACGGAAGTCGCCGTCCCTGACCTGCTGTTCCAGGAAGACGGGGCGTCCTTCCTCACCCTGACTTATTCGCCCGACGTGTTCGAGTCGGCCCTCCAGCTCCGGCGTTTTTCCATGGAAGACGGCGCGTCGCAGCCGCTGGGCTATCCCATCCCGTACAGCTTCCTGGACGTGTCCTCTGAGGCGCGACTGATGTACGACGCCCGCCAGGAGAACTACGTGGCGGCCATCGCCTCCAAAGACTCGGACGGCGTGTTCCATGCCGCGGTCTATCTGCTGGGAGCCCCCATCCTGGATCCGGTGCAGCCTGTGGTCCAGAAGTCCCGTTCGCCCCTGATGTGGATCCTCCTTGCACTGGGTCTCCTGTTGGCGGCGGGCGTTCCGGTCCTTTGGCTCCGGAACAGGCGGAAGAAGGAGACGGAGTCGGCGGCATCGGCCTTCACTCCGGCGCCCCTTTCCGCAGACCGGCCGGCCGTGCAGCTGCTGGGCGCTTTCCACGTGACGGGAGCGGACGGACAGGATATCACCGGCAGCTTTACCCCGCAGACCGCACGCTTTTTCACCATCCTCCTCCTTTATACGGCCGAATACGGCGGCATCTCCAACGCCAAGCTCAAGAGCCTCCTGTGGTCCGACAAGAGTGACGAAAGCTACAACAACAACCGCGGCGTCACCATGAAGAAAGTGCGCACCGTGCTGGAGCAGGTGGGCAGGCTGGACTTTGTTTCCGAAGGCGGCCAGTGGAAAGTCTCCGGCGACTTCGCCCTCTGCGACTACCTGGTGGCCGTGCAGGCGCTCCGGCAGGAGAATCTGCCGCTGGAAGACCTTCTGATCATCGCCGGCTGGGGCCCGCTCCTTCCCGAAATCCAGGCCGACTATCTGGACCCCTTCAAATCCCTGTACGCCGACCGGGTCCTCCAGAAGCTGGAGCAGGTACGCACCTCGCTGGGCGACGGAATCACCCCCGCCCAGTCCATCCAGCTGGCCGACTGCGCCCTCCTGTTCGACGCCCTGGACGAGGAAGCCATCCGCCACAAATGCGTCTCGCTGATTTCCCTCAAACGCCTGGGCATGGCGCAGCAGGTTTTCTCCCGTTTCGCGGACGAGTTCCAGCACATGATGGGAGAGCCTTTCTCGCAGGATTTCAAAGATTTCGTCAAAAAATATTTTTAATAAGTGTTCCGTTAATCCCGTTGTTAATAGGCCCCTTTTATTTTTGTGGCAGATTAATAACCGAAGATGACTGGCCACGTCTCCCATTTTTCCATCGGATTGTTCGCAGTTGCCATTCTGGCCGCTGCGTGCGGAAAAACCGAACCTGTCCCGGAACCGGATCCCACACCCGTCGTTCCGGTCGTAACCATGCCACGGTCCCTGACCGTGACCACCGACGTTCCGCTGTCGATGGGATGGGGAAAGGAACTCCCCCTGGAGTTTGAACTGAGTCCCGTGTCGGCCCTGGAAGGGCTGTCCCTGGAGGACCTTACCCGGATGATTACGCTGGAAGGGGCTTCCGGGCAGGAGCTTTCCGGCTATGTGCTGGAAAACCTGCAGCAAGACGGCGCCCGTTTTTCGGCCGTGGTGCGGGATACCCGGAGCAAAGGTTTCTATTCGGACCGGGTCGTGCTGGTCTACACCCGGGAAGACAGCCGGGGCCGCCGCCACGAGGTCCGCTCCGACTCTTTCGGCATTCTCTCTACCGCTTTCACGGGGCCTTCCACCGGGCTTCCGCTGGTTTTCGTGGACACGCCCGACGCCCAGCCCATCGTGAGCAAGGACGATTGGATTCCGGAAACCACCGTCCGCATCTTCCTTGCCGACGGCACCCTGGACTTCGAAGGCACCTCCAGCGTGAAAGGCCGCGGCAACAGCACCTGGACCCAGTTCCCCAAAAAGCCCTATGCCCTGAAGCTGGACAGCAAGGCGGAGATCCTGGGCATGGCCAAGCACAAGAGATGGTGCCTGCTTGCAAACTGGATGGACCGCACCTTGATCCGCAACGCGGTGGCTTTCGAGATTGCCCGCAAGACGGACCTGGCCTGGACGCCTTCCGGCCATTTCGTGGAGCTGATCCTGAACGGCCGGCATGTAGGCAACTACTACCTGTGCGAGCAGGTGAAAGTGGACAAAAACCGGGTGGACCTGTCGGAACAGGGTTTCCTGATGGAGGTGGACGAGTGGTTCGACGAGGCTTTCAAGTTCCGTTCGGCCATCAATAATGTTCCCTGGCAGTTCAAGGACCCCGACGAGGTGGACGAAGCTGCCGTGACATCCATGCAGGAATACGTAAACAGCTTTGAGGAAGCCCTTTACGACGACACCCGTTTCGCCGCCCGCGAGTACAGGAACTATATCGACTCCGACTCCTTTGCCGACTGGTGGCTGGCGAACGAACTGGCCCGCAACGGCGACGTGAACCAGCCCAAGAGCATCTACATCTCCAAAGAACCGGACGGCGTGCTTGTGGCCGGACCCGTATGGGATTTTGACTGGGGTACGTTTATCCCGGCGGAATACACTTCCGGCGGCGTCTATAATTATGACTGCACGGGACCGCGCTTCTACATCAACCGCATCCGCCGCGACAGCGCCTTCCGCTCGCTGGTGAAACAGCGCTGGATTCGCTATCGGGAGCCTCTGCAGGCCATCCCCGCCTATATCGACGCCCTGGCTGCCTCCCTGGCCGCCTCGGATGCCGTCAACATCAAGATGTGGCCCATCGACCGCACCACCAACAAGGATGTGGATCTGAGTTATGTGGCCGCCGTCGCCCGCCTGAAGCGGGCCTACCAGGAAAAATATGCCTGGCTGGACAATGAAATCATGAACACTTATTAATACAGATTATGAACAACAGACCAACCCTGTGGGGCAAACTCCTTCCCCTGGTGCTGCTGACGGTGCTTGCGCTGTCGGCCGCTTCGGTGGATGGCGCTGCCCAGAACACTGGTGCCCGTACCCTGGTGGGTACCGTGACGGCCGGAGAACCTTTCCCCGGGCCGCTTCCTGGCGCTACCGTCATGAACACCAAGACCAAGCAAGGTGTGGTTACCGACGCAGACGGTAACTACTCCATCCGAGTAACCGGACCGGACGACATCCTCCAGTTCCGCTTTATGGGTTACAAGGATGTGGACCGCATCGCGGGCGTGGGCGCACGACTGGATGTGGAAATGGAAGACGCTTCCGACGTACTGGACGAAACGGTGGTCATCGGCTACGGTACCACCAAGAAACGGGATATCACCGGCTCCATCGTCTCCGTGACCAAGGAAGACATCGAGAACAAGATGCCCACCAACGTGTACGACGTGCTGCAGGGTACTGCCGCCGGCGTACAGGTCACCTCCGGTTCCGGCCAGCCGGGTGAAGGCTCCTCCGTGATCATCCGCGGTACCTCCACCATGAACGACGCCGGCGTGGGCCCCCTGTGGGTTGTGGACGGTGTTCCCAGCACCGATATCGACCAGCTGAACCCCTATGACATCGAATCCATCGAGGTCCTGAAGGATGCCGCATCGGCCGCCATCTACGGTTCCCGTTCCGCAAACGGTGTCATCCTGGTGACCACCAAGCGCGGCAACGAGAGCAATCCCGTGCTGGAGGTCCGCTATCAGCACTCCTTTGCCAGCCTGACCCACAAGCTTCCGCAGATCAACGCCTCCCAGTACCGCACCATGCAGCAGGGCTACATGGATTACGCGCTGGGCGAGGGCGCCGGCATGGTTTCTCAGGCGGTGATCAACGTCCTGAGCTCCCAGCTGGGCGACCCTTACAACGTCCTGCTGAACAATGACAACGACTACCAGCAGATCGCTTACCGCCTGGCCAACAAGGACCAGGTGGACGTGAGCTTCGGCGGCGCTTCCAAGCAGCTCAAGTACATGCTCATGGGCGGCTACTACAACGAAGAGGGTATCATCGTGAACACCAACTTCCGCCGCGCCTCCATGCGCCTGAATGCCGACTATATCGCCAACAAGTTCCTGTCGCTGGGTACCAAGATCAATGTCAGCTATGCCAAGAAGGACGGCGTGGAAGAGGCCGGCTACCTGAACAGCATCCTCTCCCGCAAGCCTACGCTGGCCCTGTACTATCCGGACGGCACCCTGATCGGCACCCTTTGGGGCATGAGCCCGCTGGCCGCCAACCTGCAGACCAACTTCAACGAGTACTTCCGCGCCTCCGTCTTCCAGTTCGCGGACCTCAAGTTCAACGAGCACTTCAAGTGGACGTCCAACCTGAACGCCAACTTTGGCCTGGTGCGCTACACGTTCATGCGTCCCACCGCCTTGAGCGACCAGTACCTGCACAACTACGGTCAGCAGCGCAACACCATGACCTTCGACCTGATGAACGAGAATTACCTGAATTTCAACTACTCGGTCAAGGACGTGCATAACTTCCAGGCCATGGCCGGTTTCTCGCTGCAGAGCTGGCGCACCAACCTGGACTACTTCAAGGGCCAGGATTCCGCCACCGATGCCGTCTGGACCATGAATGCCTTCGCCGCCAACTTCGACCTCACGGCCACCGGTTCCAACGAGACCCGTCACAACATGCTGTCGGGCTTCGCGCGTTTCACCTATAACTACAAGTCCCGCTATATCTTCTCCGCAAACGTCCGTGCCGACGGTTCCTCCCGCTTCGCAAAGGACAAGAAGGTGGGCTTCTTCCCGTCCGTGTCGGCCGCCTGGCGCATCTCCGACGAGAAGTTCATGCGTTCCCTGAAACGTTCCATCAAGCTTTCCGACGCCAAACTGCGCGTCAGCTACGGTGTCACCGGCAACGAAGCCATCGGCGACTATGACGCCCAGCTGAGCTACGCCATCGGCGGCATCTACGACGGTGTGGCCGGCGTCACCGCTTCCCGCATCGCCGTCAACGACCTGGGCTGGGAGCGCACCCGCCAGCTGAACGCCGGTATGGACCTGAGCTTCCTGCAGGGCCGCTACCAGTTCACCGTGGACTACTTCAACAAACTCACGGACAACCTCCTCGCGAACTACGAAATCCCCAAGGAATGGGGCTTCAACACGGTCCGCAAGAACATCGGCTCCATTGACAACCAGGGTGTGGAGTTCGCCTTCAAGGGCACTTTCCTGAACAAGCGCAACTACTACCTGCACGTGGACGCCAACCTGACTTACAGCCGCAACACGGTGGTGGAACTGGCCAACCACCAGAACTACATCCATGCCGACAACTGGATGATCTCTGAAAAACGCCCCCTGGGCGACTTCTACGGCTACAAGTTCCTGAATGTCTTCGCCTACGACGAATCCAACGCCTTCACCCCCGACTGGAAACAGCTGACGCCCGTGTTCGAAGGCGGCGCCTTCTCGCACTACACCCTGGACGGCAAGACCTACACCGGTGAAGTGAAGCAGAAGACCCTGCCGAGCGGCGTCCCGTTCCGCGGCGGCGACATCAACTGGGAAGAGAATCCCGACCACCGGGACGGCGTCATCAATGACCAGGACCGCATGATCCTCGGCAACGCCCAGCCTTTCCTGACCGGCGGTTTCACCCTCACGTTCCGCTACAAGCAGATCATGCTCACGGCCGCTTCGTACTTCTCCTTCGGCGGGAAGATCTACAACTTCGCCCGCTACAACCAGGACCGCAATTCCATGTCGGCCTGGTCCACGACGCCCACCATCGGCTGGGTGGAGAACTTCTGGGTCAAGCAGGGCGACCAGGTGGACTACCCGCGCCCCTTCGCCGACAGCTTCCAGAACGACCGCGCCGTGAACTCCCGCTACATCGAGGACGGCTCCTACCTGAAAATCAAGAATGTCCGCCTGACCTACCGCTTCAAGCCTTCGGTTATCCAGAAGCTGAACCTGAAAGGTCTCGCTCTCTACGCCTTCGTGACCAACCCGTTCACCTTCACTTCCTACAGCGGCTATGATCCCGAATTCTCTACTTACAGCGCCCTTTCCATCGGCATGGATACCAACCGCTTCCCCAGAAACCGCGAATTCGGCCTGGGCCTCACGCTCAACCTCTAATACATGGGAAAGATTATGAAAAAGACCTTCCATCTGATACTTGTTTGCCTTGCAGCGGCCCTCGGAAGCCTGAATGCCTGCAAGATGCTGGACGCCGATCCGGTGAGCGAGATTCCCGACAGCCAGATGTGGCAGAACCAGCGGGACGTGAACGCCGGTATCGCCGAAATCTATGCCTCCTTCCGGACAGCCCTCCGTACCAACTGGTTCTGCTGGGGCGAGATGCGTTCCGACAACTTCGTCCTCTACCAGGAACTGCCCAACGAATACGGAAAGCTGATCCTGAACCAGATGACCACCGACCTGCCGTCCACCAACTGGACTACGCTGTATAAGGTCATCAGCAATACCAACTTCGCCATTCAGCGTATCCCTGAGGCCGACATCACCGACCAGACCCTCAAGAACGACTACCTGGCCCAGGCCTACGCCATGCGCGCCCTGTGCTATTTCTACGCCGTGCGCGTTTGGGGTGCCGTTCCGGTATACCTGGAGCCGGTGGACAACCTGTCCAAGGCCAAAGTCGTGGGCCGCACCCCCATGGATGAAGTCCTGCGGGACGTGATCATCCCCGACTTGGAGACGGCCGAATCCCTTATCGACCCGTCCAACGTGGAGCGCAAGCGCATCAGCCGCAACGCCATCTACGCCATCCTGGCCGACGCCCAGATGTGGCTGGGTGAGTGGGAGGCCGCCGATGGCACCATCGACCGCTTCATGTCGGCCAACGGCAGCCCGGACGCCGCCATCCGCAACTCCACCGTCGTCTTCCAGCCGGACCTGGAAGCGCTGAAAAACAGCTTCGTGAACGCCCTGAACAACAAGGCCGGCGACAACAACCCCAAGGTGGACGAGTACGGCGACCCCAACGAGTTCATCTTCGTCATCCACCAGAATATCAACGAAGCCGGCCTGAGCCAGTACTCCATGATCTGGAGCATCCTGGGCTGCGGCACCGGCCAGGGCTCTTCCGTGGTCCTGTCCCCGAAGCTGCAGGCCATCTATGAGGATGCTGCCCGCTCCCTTCCCGTCGACCGCCGCCTGGAATACTACATGTGCCCTTCCAAGAGCAGCGCCGAGACCTATCAGGTCCATAAATACATGGCCAACGGCACGTCCGTCAAATACCAGGACTACATCAACTGCCAGGTGGCCTATCCCATCTACCGCTACACCGACGTCCTCCTGATGCAGGCCGAGGTGAAAGCCAACCTGGACAAGTGGCAGGACGCCCTGAACCTGGTCCGCTTCGTGCTGCAGCGGGCCGGTGTGGGTTCCACGCTTCCGAACGTGTCCGACTTCACCTCCCGTGACGAGCTCATCGACTACATCCTGGACCAGAAGCAGATCGAGCAGGTGGGCGAAGGAAAACGCTGGTTCGACCTGGTGCGCAACCACCGCGTGGTGGAGGTGATGAACCCCATCAACGGCCTGTCCAGCGAGTCGGAAGAACTGTTCCCCATCTCCCAGACGGTGCTGGATCTCTGCCAGGGAGCCTACGAGCAGAACATCGGTTATTAACGAGAGAGGAAAAGCGTATGAAAAAAATAATGATACTGGCCCTTTCGGCCCTGACCCTTCTGAGCGCCTGCAACAATTTCAAGATGCAGACCGACTATCATTACGAAGGTGCCCCGCTGGACCCGCACGTCAAGATGAATGCCTGGGAGTACATCAACTCCCGCGAAGACCTGTCGGAAATGGTGGAAGCCATTGAGTACACCGGCATGCAGGACTATTACACGCAGACGGACCGCACCATCACCTATCTCCTCCTGAACAATGACGCCTTCATGAATTTCCGTACGGCGCACGCCCAGGTGGACAAAATCTACTACTGCGACCGCGACGAGGTGACCCGCCTGCTGCTGTACCACATGGTCGTGGGCGAATACCATTCCATGGACCAGAAACTGCCCGTGGAGCCCATTTACGTGAAGACGCTGCTGGAAGGGGAGTGGGGCCTGATGACCCTGAAGGTGAACAAGTCGTCGTCCAACTCCATCGGCTTCCCCATCTCCAACGGCAATATCGTGGCCAATGAGAAGGGCAGCAACTTCAACAGCAAGCGCATCAGTTCGGTTGCCTCCAACGTGATGCCCACCAATGGAATCATCCACATCTTCAACGATTATTCCATGTACAGAAAAACCTATTCGGATGTTACACCCTACTAACAGGACGCAGCCATGAAAAAGATTATTGTCATTCTCTCTGCCATCCTTGCCCTGGCAGCCTGCGTCGGCAAGCAGGATACCGATTATGCTTCCCTTCCGGCTCCTTCCATCGAGCTGATGTACCAGACCCTCAGTCCGGACCTGAACCGCGTGGACAACACCCCGGTGGTGTGCGTGGTGTTCTCTGAGGCCGGCCTGAAAACCGTGGAACTGTATATGACCGAATCCGGTGCGGAGAAGCGCATCGCCCAGATTACCGATTTCAAGGACGCCCACCAGTACTCCCTCAAGGAAACCCCTTCCTGGACCGTGGACGTGACCGAGGTGCGGATCGTGGCCATCGACAAGGCCGACCGCAAGGTCCAGGCCGTCCTTCCCGTCGAGGTGACCCCGGTCCTTCCCGCTCCGGTCATCACCTTTGAAAAGGAGATCATCAAGATCGATGAGCGCAACGAGGATCCCAGCACGGTGACCACCCGTTTCACCATCACCTCCTCCAATACCCTCGAGAGCGTGAAAGCCTCGCTCTTCACGGCCGACGGTGTCGTGGACGTTCCCCTGAACCCCACTTTCCACGCCGGCGAGAGCAGCTACAGCTTCGAGCAGGACATCGACTATTTCGAGGGCTACCGCGGCCTGCAGGTGTCGGCCACCGACGCCAACGGCAAGATGAAGATCGAGACCCTTCCCGTGAATTACATCCCGGCCCCGGCCCCTACCATGGAGCCCACCGGCACTACGGTGGTGGAACCCATCAGCGTCCGTGCCACCGACTCCAAGTCCTTCAGCTTCAAGGTTGCGGCCGAAACGGGTCTCTCCAACATCGAAGTTGCCTCGGTGACCAAGGACATCCAGGGGAACGACGTGCTGAACCGCGTGGCCATCGAATACTACGACGCATCCAGCGACTTCGAGGTGGAGTATTCCTACACCTTCGACAGCTTCGACCCGGCCAGCCACGCCGTGGTGTTCACCGCCACCGACCGGCTCAACCACAAAGTGTCGGCCCGTATTCCCACCTTCGTGAACCTGCGCTTCGGGGAGAACATCGTAATCGCCGCCCAGCGCAACACCAAGGAGCCCCTGGTGCTGGAAGAGTTCCCCGGCGTGGAATCCTACTGCTTCTTCTCCGTGCGCGACTTCAAGACCTACAGCCTGTTCGACTTCTGGGACACCGCCCAGCGCCGCAACATCGACTTCTTCTATTTCGCCTGGAACAACGGCGGCTCCTCCGACAACGGCACCCGTCTGATGCGGGCCAACGAGGACCGTGCCGGCCAGGATCCCAGCTGGTTCACCTACGTGAACGCCGGCGTGACGGAAATCCCGATCATGGCCGGTTCCAACAGCCAGTGGAGCGGCCGTAACGCCACCCTGATCAAGAAACTCACGAGCGCTTACTCCTTCAATTTCGACAACGTCACCGAGGCCGACCTCACCGCCTCCTCCCTGCAGACCTATCTGAACCAGGGAAAGGTGAATGCCGACTGGATCAACTACAAGGCCGGCGACTGCTTCGTCTTCAAGACGGGCACCCTCTCCACGGCCCCCAGCTGCGTGGGTATCGTCCGCTTCGAGCGCATCGAAGGCAGCCGTGACTCCTTCACCGGACAGAACGCCCTTCCCAATGACAAGCCCTGCTATGTGGTCATTTCCATCAAGGCACAAATGCTGGACTAAATGAAAAAAGCGCTTGTAACCCTTACCGCCCTCTGGGTCTGGGCTGCCGCTTTCGCGCAGCCCCAGACCTATGACGTGGTGGTGTACAGCGGCAACTCGTCCGGTGTCATCGCCGCTTATACGGCTGCCCTTCAGGGGCAGAAAGTGGCGCTGCTGGAACGGACCGCCCATGTGGGAGGCCTGACTACCAGCGGCATCGGCAACGTGGACATCGGCTGGGTGAAGACCGTGGGCGGCTATACCGCCGACTTCCTGCGCCGGGTAGGCGCCCATTACGGCAATCCCAACCGGATGCAAATCTCCCTGGAATGCTCCGTGGCAGAGAAAATCTTCCTCCAGATGCTGGAGGAGGCCGGTGTTGACGTGTACTACGGAACCCGCCTCCGCGAGCAGGAGGGCGTCCGGATGGACGGCCGGCGGATTGTCTCCCTCACCGACGAATCCGGCCGGGAATTCCAGGCCGGCATGTTCATCGACGCCTCCTATGAGGGCGACCTCATGGCCCAGGCCGGCGTAGACTACATCGTCGGCCGCGAAAGCCGCGAGACGTACGGCGAATACTCCGCCGGCGTGAGCGAGTACAAGGCCCTTGCCAATTACACCCCCGACGAAGTGGCCGATATCCGGAAAATGGCCGCCTACTTCCCGCTGGACGTCATTTTTGCCGACAAGGAGAAAGAAGGCGCGGCCGACGCGAAGTCCCAGGCCTATGTCTACCGCCTCACCGTGACGGACGACCCGGAGAACCTCGTCCCCTTCCGCAAGCCCGACAACTACAAGGCCGACCGCTACCTCCGCGTCCTGGCCCGGGTGAAACACCGCGGCGCCCACCGCTTCGGCCAGATTCTTACGCTGTACCCGCTGCCCAACCGCAAGTACGACCTCAACCACATGGACCTGATCAACGGCTCCTGGAATTATCCGGAAGGGTCGTACGCCCTGCGCGACGCCCTGGACCAGTACCACCGGAGCTACCAGGAAGGCATGCTGTGGTTCCTGAGCCACGACGAGCGCGTCCCCGCCGACCTCCGTGCCGACGTGAACCGCTACGGCCTGGCGAAGGACGAGTTCGCCGACAACGGCAACTGGCCCTATCAGCTGTACATCCGCGAAGGCCGCCGCATGAAGGGCGCATACGTCATGCGCCAGCAGGATGCCTGGGATACCCCGCTGAAGGAGGACGCCGTCGCCATCGGCTCGTATTTCCTGGACTGCCATCTGGTGTCTTCCATCCTCACGCCCTCCGGCGTGCTGCTGGAGGAAGGGAACTTCCCCTACACCCCTTACCGGCCCTACGAGATTCCCTACCGGAGCATTACGCCCCGCCGGGAGCAGTGTGAGAACCTTCTGGTGACCTCCTGCATCAGCGCCTCCCACGTGATCATGGCCTCGCTCCGCATGGAGCCCGTGTACATGATGCTGGGCCAGGCCGCCGCCGACGCCGCCTCCCTGGCCATCGCAGGCGGAATCCCCGTGCAGGACGTGGACATCAAGGCCCTCCAGACCCTCCTGAAGAGCCAGAAGCAGCTGATTCATTACAAGGTCCCTACCGACATGTTCATCGACCCCGCCCGTCTGGAGGGCGTCGTGATGGATGACTCCGAGCTGGGTCTCCACGAAGACCTGTGGGCCCACTCCACCAGCCAGGGTCCTTTCCTGAAGTATAACTACCGTTTTGCCCCGACTTCCCCGAACGGGAATCTGGAGGCCGTCTTCGCCCCCATCCTGGAAAAAGGCAAGTACGAGGTACAGATCATGTATTCCGCCAGCGGCAACCGCGTCAAGGCGGCCGACGTCACCGTGTCCGACAGGAAGGGAAAGCATCCCTGCACCGTGGACATGACCGTCCGCCCCAAAGTGGAAGGCATCTGGCACAGCCTGGGCATCTACACCCACGACCCGAAGAAACCCATCAAGGTCACCTTCACCAACAAAGGCGAGGGCGGCGTCGTGGTGGTGGACGGTGTCCGCTTTATCCGCAAGTAAATGAGAAAACTGTTTTCCGCACTCCTGCTTCTTTTCCTCGCCCTGCCGCTCGCGGGACGGGTAGGGGAGCGCAGCAAACTGTTCCAGGTCTCCTGCGAAGGGAAAAAGGTGTTTGTGCATACGCTCAAAGTGTCCCCCAAGGACAGCCTTACCCGTATGCGCGGGATGGACGACAAGGAAGGGTCGGCCGATATCTTTGAATGGGCGGCCTTTGCGAGCTTTGACATCGCAGGACCTTCCACGGTGAAGGTGAAGGCTGCGGAAGAGGTGCGCTCCGTCAAGGTGCTCCCTTCCTCGCGCGACATCGTCCCTGTTGTGAAGGGGAAGGAGATCACCCTCGAGGCCTGCCCCGGCGACCGTCTCACCGTCGAGGTGAACGGGGACGAGATCCATTCCCTGCACCTGTTCGCCAATCCCGTGGAAACGGAGGAGGTGGACCCTTCCGACCCTTCGGTCATCTACTACGGCCCCGGCACGCACTATGTGTCGCGGATCGTGGTCCGTTCCGGACAGACCCTCTACATCGACCGTGACGCCATCCTTTTCGGGGAAATGTTCCAGCGGGAGGAAGGCGGAGCGTATTCGCCCGTGATTTCCCTTATCGGCGACAACATCAAAGTGCGCGGGCGCGGCATCGTGGACGGTTCGCTCTGCAAGACCCTTTCTACGAACCTCCTGTACGTGAACGGAAAGAACATCTCCATCGAGGGAATCATCCTCCGCGACGCCAGCGTCTGGACCCTTCCCGTAAAGAACAGCGAGGACGTGACCATTGACGGCGTGAAGATCCTGGGCTACCGGGCCAATTCCGACGGCGTGGACATCTGCAACAGCCGGCGGGTCACCGTGCGGAACTGCTTCATCCGCACCCTGGACGACCTGATTGTCGTGAAAACCACCCATAACGGCGGTCCTACCGAGGATGTCCACGCCTACGGGAACGTCCTGTGGAACGAAGTGGCCCATGCCGTGAGTGTAGGGGCCGAAATCGTGCAGGACATCCGCGGCGTGGTGTTCGAGGACAACGACATCATCCACGACAAGGGCCGGGAATGGAGCATCCGCGTCTATCATTGCGACAGCGCGCGCGTGAGCGGCATCGTGTTCCAGAACCTCCGCATCGAGGAGAGCAACCAGCTCATCTCCATGTGGATCAACAAGGCCGTCTGGAGCAGCAGCGCTGAGCGCGGCCACATCGACGGGGTGACCATCCGCAACGTGGAGGCCCGCCGGGTGGCGCATCCCGTCATCCAGATGCTGGGCTACGACCCGGAGCACCGGGTGGAGAATGTCGCCTTGGAAAACGTGTCCGTCGACGGCGTCCCGGTAACGGAAAAAGACCTAACGGTCAATGCATTTGTAAACAATATCACTGTAAAATAAAACACTGGCTTATGAAAAAGATTTTTGTCGCCGCTATGGCATTTGTAGGGCTGAGCGCCCTTTGTTCCGCCCAGGTGTTCGAGGAGAACATGGGCCGGCTCAACGCCAACATGACCGTCTCCGAGTATTATGAGGAAGGCGGCTTCACCTGTAACAAGCAGTTCGTCTTCGAAGGCGACGCCGAGGTCCAGTACACCGGCGCCACCCCCAAGAACGCCGACTATGAGACCCTGGTGGGCAACCCCGCCTCCCGCGGCTGCAACATCCGCATTGCCGACGCTTACGGCACCTACTTCCAGATCAGCGGCATCAACACCATGGGCATGAAGAAGCCCGTCGTGGGATTCGCGCTCCTGAAAGGCGTCCGCCGCTTCGACGGTACCGACCTGGTGGTGGAATACTCCAAGGACGGTGTGGGCTGGACGGCCCTGGACTGGGAACCCCTCTCCACCGAGGAAGGCTCTCAGCTGACCTTCACCTACAGAGTGACTTCCAAGCTCCCCAATGCCGAGAACCTGAGCATCCGCTTCCGTCAGAACGGCAATGCCTGCGTCTTCCGCATCGACGATGTCTGCGTAGCCCCCAGAAAGTATAAGAAGTAAGCAATGAAAGTCCGTATACTGGTCCTTATCGCCCTGTTTCTTCTGCCTGTGGCCGCCCCCGGGCAGAAGAAATACCGGGTTGCATCCCCCGATGGGAATGTCGTGGTGGACGTCAGCCTTTCCCGAAACCTGACCTGGAAACTTACTTTCCGGGGGCAGGTGCTCCTGAACGAGGCTCCGCTCTCCCTGGAAACCGACCGGGGCTCCCTGGGCGCCGGTATGCGGGTGAAAAAGGCGGTCCTCAGACACGTCGACACCTGTTTTGAGACCCCGCTGTACACCCGGAGCGCCGAGCGTGACGTGTGCAATGAACTGGTGCTCCAGGGCAGGGACGGCTACGACGTGGTTTTCCGTGCCTACGATGAAGGCGCCGCCTACCGTTTTGTCCCCCGTTTCAAGGAAGAACTCACCGTCCTGTCCGAAAAAGCGGTCTTCCGCGTAGGGCGGGAAAGGACGGCGTACATCCCCTATGTCCGCAAGCTGGGCAGCCGGGAGACCCAGTTCTTCAATACCTTCGAAAACACCTACGCCCACACCCCCGTCTCCGATTGGGAGGAGGGCCGCCTGGCTTTCCTGCCCCTGATGGTCGAATACGCGGACGGCGTAAAACTGTGCCTGACGGAGAGCGACCTGGAGCACTATCCGGGCATGTACCTCTATCCCGCAGAAGGGGCCGATGCCCTGGAGGGCATTTTCCCGGGCTATCCCGCCGGCCTGCGGCAGGGGAGTCACAATCCCGACGTCACCGTGGGCGGCCACAACCAGGTGGTTACCTCCCGGGAGCCCTACATCGCCCGAGTCCCCGCAGGCGGCGTGCTGCCCTGGCGGGTGGCGGCCGTGTCGGCCTCGGACAAGGCCCTGCTGGACAATAACCTGGTGTACAAGCTGGCGCAGCCCTCGAAACTGTCCGACGTCTCCTGGATCCGGCCTGGCATGGTGGCCTGGGAATGGCTGGGAGACCGCAACCTCACGGGCGTGGATTTCGAGACGGGCGTGAACAACGAAACCTACCGTTTCTACATCGACTTCGCCGCGCAGAACGGCATCCCTTACGTGGTGCTGGACGACGGCTGGTACGACGCCATGGCCGGCAGCGCCTTCGCGGTGGTCCCTGAGATCGACCTTCCCGGCCTTGTGGCCTACGGGAAGGAGCGGGGCGTCGGCCTCATGCTCTGGCTGGGCTACTATGTGTTCCAGAAAGACATGGAGCGGATCTTCCGGGAGTATTCGGCCCTTGGGATTGCCGGGTTCAAACTGGATGCCATCGGCCGGGACGACCAGCTCATGAATGAATTCTATTACCGCAGCGCGGAACTTGCTTCCCGCTATCATCTGGTGCTGGATTTCCACGGCGGGGCCAAACCGGCCGGCATCAACCGCACCTGGCCCAATGTGCTGAACGTGGAAGGCGTCCACGGCTTGGAACAGCTGAAAGCCCCCGCCTATAGCTGCGACCTGGTGACGTACGACGTCACCTTCCCCTTCATCCGCGGCATCGCCGGACCGGTGGACTACACGCAGGGCGTGTTCACCAACGCCACCCGCGAGAGTTTCCGCCAGGTCTGGTCCAATCCCATGACCCAGGGCACCCGCTGCCGCCAGCTGGCGGAGTATGTGGTGTTCTTCTCGCCGCTGAACATGCTCAGCGATACGCCTTCCCGCTACGTCAGGGAGCAGGAATGCACGGACTTCATCACCGCCGTTCCCACCGTCTGGGCACAGACCCTGCCGCTTTCCGGTGAAGTGGGCAGCCACATCGTCCTGGCCCGTGAAGGGAAGGACGGAAGCTGGTGGGTGGGCGGTCTCACGGGTTGGGACCCCCGCGAGGAGACGCTTCCGCTGGATTTCCTTCCCGACGGCCTCTTCCGGGCCGATGTCTTCGAGGACGGGGTTAACGCCCACCGCCATGCCGAGGATTATCGGCACAGCCGGCTGACCGTGTCCCGGACCGACACCCTTTCCCTGCACCTTGCCCCCGGCGGGGGATTTGCCATCAAACTGGAGAAAATACAATGAAAAGACTCTTTGCCATAACCCTGCTGTGCCTCGTGGCCCTCTCCGGCGCCCGCGCCCAGCGGATTGTGAACCGCTACGGACTGGACCTGGTCCGCGTGAAGGGCGGTTACAAGCTGATGAACGAGGACAAGATTGCCCGTTACCAGCTCTTCGACCTGGAAAACGTTCCGGGAGACATGTGCGAGCCCTATTCCGGCAAGCGCATCTTCCTGAAGGACGACGATTTCCACCACGTCCGTACCGAAGAATATGTGTTCAAGACCTACCCGGACTATGAGCTGAAACTGGCCGTAGACCTGCCCGAAAAGCAGGAAGGTCCGGTTCCCTACATCATCTGGATCCATGGCGGCGGCTGGCATGAGGGCAATTTCGGCGCCCACAGCCTGCATTCCCGCTTCCTGGCGTCCAACGGCATCGCCGGGGTCCGGATCAGCTATTCCCTCCTGACCCAGGGCGCCGTCTTCCAGGACACCTGGCAGGATATCCAGGACGCCGTGGCCTTTATCCGGGAACATGCGCAGGAGTGGGGCCTGGATGTGGACCGGTTCGGCTTCGCGGGACATTCGGCCGGCGGTCATCTGGCCGCTTACGCCGCGATGCGCATCCCCGGCACCAAGATGCTGGTGGCCCTGAACGGCATCTACGACCTGGTGAACACCGTTCCGGAGTTTGTCCCTTCGTCCCGGCATGACGTCTACTTCAACCTGGCTTCCGAGGAATCCCGGAAGGAAGTGTCTCCGGTCACCTATGTGCATCCGGGCGCTCCTTACACCATCCTGACCTACTGCAGCGGCGATATCCTCGTGGACCCTGCCCAGGTGAAGACCTTCGTGAGGGCCCTCCGCCGGGCCGGCGTCCCCTTCGACTACTGGTACAAAGACTATTATTCCCATTCCGGGTTCCTGGGAACGGACCTTCTGGAACCCACCCTCATGCGGATCCTGATCGCCGCATACCAGCATCTGTAGGCGCATGAGGAGAGTGCTCATACTGCTTCTTGCCGCCCTTTGCGGGCTTCCCGGCTACGCCCAGTGGGACGTGGTGGTGGTCGGCGGTACGCCCGGCGGCATCGCGGCGGCGGTTTCCGCCGCGCGGCAGGGCCGGAGCGTCGTGCTGCTGGAACGCACGGCGCATATCGGCGGCCTGCCGGCCAACGGCCTGGGTGCGACGGACATCACTACCCGCGACGCCACCACCGGTTTCTTCAAGGAATTCGTGGCCCGCAACAAGGCTTACTACGAGGCTGCTTACGGCGCCGGCTCCCCTCAGGTGAAAGACTGCAGCGACGGCTATCACTTTGAGCCTTCCGTCGCGGAAAAAACCTTCCTGGACCTTCTGGAGGCCGAAGGAAACCGGATCACCGTGCGTTTCCTCCGCCAGTTCGATTCCGATCCCGCCAACGTAGATCTCACCGGCGGCCGCATCCGCCGCATCCGTATCCTGAACCGCGAAACCGGGGAGACGGAGACTTATGCGGGCGGTATTTTCATCGACGCCACTTATGAGGGCGACCTCGGCGCCGCCGCCAACGTGCCTTTCCGCACCGGCCGCGAATCCCGGGCCGAATTCGGCGAAATCTGCGCCGGGAAGATTTACCGCCACTGGGGCGTCCAGTTCGACAAGGGTGTCCCGAGCCGTTTCAACGGCTACGACGGCTTCGAATCCGAAGGCACCACCTACCAGGGCGACAATGCCGTCCAGGCCTACAATTACCGACTCTGCCTGACCCGTGACAAGCGGGACAGCCGTCCCATCCCGCGTCCGGAGCGCTACGACCGCGACGAATACGCTTCCCTTGTGGAAGACGTATGGACGGGCCGGAATACGGGCGTGGAGATGCTCGGCGTGACGGAAGCGGACCTCGAGGCCAACCGCAGGGCCCTGCAGAAAGGGGGCCGGACCACCATCCCCGGCGACCCCTGGGGCATCGCCAAGGTGACCAACATGGTCGCCCTCCCCAACGGAAAGACCGACGCCAACAACCAGCACATGGCGTTCCTCTCCACCGACCTGCCGGAGGAAAACTGGCCCTGGCCCACCGCGTCGTGGGAATGGCGGGACCGTTTTGCCGCCCGGCTCAAGGACTACACGCTGGGCCTGCTGTGGTTCGTCCAGCACGACGAAGCCCTTCCCGTCCAGTTCCGCAAGGCCTGCCTGGAATGGGGCTTCTCCGCCAGCGAATACAAAGACAATGACAATTTCCCCCGCCAGGTGTACGTGCGTGAGGGACGGCGCTTCGAAGGCGCCTACTTCTTCACGGCGGCCGATGCGCTCGCCGTCGCCCCCGGGCAGCGCCCTCCGCTGCACCGGGAAAGCATCACCTCCAGCCACTACGCCCTGGATTCCCATGCCGTGCACAAGCGGGAGACGGGCCGGGTGCACCTGGACGGTTTCTTCGGCTACGAAAGCGTGCCGTACACCATTCCCTTCGGGGTGATGGTACCCCGGGAGGTGGACAACCTCCTGTTCCCGGTCCCGGTTTCCGGATCGCATGTGGGGTTCTCCACCCTGCGGATGGAACCCTGCTGGATGGCGCTGGGCCAGGCGGCCGGCGTCGCCGCGGCGCTCGCCCTCGAGACCGGATACCCGGTGCGGACCCTTCCCGTGGACGTGCTTCAGGACCGCCTCCTGGACCAGGGGGCCACGCTGGTGTACTTCCGGGACATCCGGCCCGGTGCACCGGAATTCAAAATGGTGCAGAAGATGGCCCTGAAGGGCTATCTGCCCGGCTGGGAAGCGGCGTTGGAAGAACCGGCATCGGCCCAGGACAGGGTCCTGTGGCACCGGCTCTCCGGCGTGGAGATTCCCGCCTCTCTCATCACCCGAAAAGACATCCTGCAATATCTGTATACCTATGAACCGTAACTTCGTAATGGCATGCCTTCTTCTGCCCCTGGCGCTCTGCTGCACCCAGGTGGAGGACGTATGCTCCTATGTGGACCCCTTCATCGGCACGGCCGACAACGGCCACACCTTCCCGGGGGCCTGTGTGCCCTTCGGCCTGGTGCAGCCCAGCCCCGACTCCGGCAACGACGAGTGGAAGTACTGCTCGGGCTACAACATTGCCGACGACACGCTCATCGGCTTCAGCCAGACGCACCTGAACGGCACCGGCTGCCAGGACCTTGGCGACATCCTCCTGTTCCCTTTCAGCGGGACGTCGGACACGTTCCGCACTGGCTATGACAAGGCCTCCCAGGTGGCCACTCCCGGCTACTACAGCGTACAGCTGGAGAACGGCGTGCAGGCCCGCCTGACCGCCACCGCCCGCGTGGCCCAGTACCTGTTCCAGTACGGGGACGCCGCCTCGCGCCGCCTGATGGTGAACTTCCAGAACGGCATTGTCTTCACCCCCGGAAACCTCCTTCAGCACGTACTGGACGCCGACATTTCCTACGACGACTGCTGCACTATCACCGGCCACCTGTCGGTAAAGAACTGGGTGGGCCGTGAAGTGTACTTCGTGGTGAAATTCTCCGAGCCCTATGTCATCCGCACCAACCTCCCCCTGCAACCGGAAGAAAAGGCCGACAAAGTGGTCCTGGACTTCGCGACGGGCACTGCGCCGCTGGGCGTGAAAGTGGCCCTGTCGTCCCGGAGCGTTGAGGGTGCCCTGGCCGCCCTGGAGGCCGAAAACCCCGGCTGGGATTTCGAGAAGACCCGCGCCGCCGCCCACGAGAAATGGCATAGCCTGCTGTCCCGCGTGGAGGTGGAAGGCTCGGCGGAGGAGAGGACCAATGTGTACACTTCGCTGTATCACCTCTATATCCAGCCCAATGAGATCTCGGACGTGAACGAGCGCCCGTTTTTCTCCACCTTCTCCCTTTGGGACACCTACCGTGCCGCCCATCCTTTCTACACCATCCTGAACCCTGAGATGGTGGGCCCTTTCGTGCAGAGCCTGGTGGACCAGTTCCACACCCAGGGCTTCCTGCCTATCTGGCCCCTCTGGGGCGGGGAAACCCATGCGATGATCGGCAACCATGCCGTTCCCGTGGTGGTGGAAGCCTGCCTGAAAGGGTTCGGCGGGTTCGACCCCGAGGAGGCATACGAGGCGGTGAAAACGTCCCTCACCGTGAGCCACCGCAAGTCCGACTGGGAAATCTATGACCGCTACGGCTACTATCCCTTCGACCTGGTCGAGGTGGAATCCGTCTCCCGTACCATGGAAACCTGCTACGACGATTACTGCGCCTCTCTCCTGGCCGGACATCTGGGCCATAAGGAAGACAGCGTCTTCTTCGCCCGGAGGGCCCTCAATTACCAGAACCTTCTGGATCCCTCCAGCGGCCTTGTCCGCGGAAAGGACTCCAAGGGTGCGTGGCGCACGCCGTTCGACAAATTCCGCCTGTCGCATGCCGCCACCGCCGGCGGAGACTACACCGAAGGCAATGCCTGGCAGTACACCTGGCACGTGCAGCAAGCCCCTCAGACCCTCGTGGACCTGTTGGGCGGGGCCGACGCCTTCGAGGCCAAGCTCGACTCCCTGTTCTTCCTGGACGTGGTGAGCCAGGCCAATACGGGCTTCGTGGATGACGTGACAGGGCTGATCGGCCAGTATGCGCATGGGAATGAACCCAGCCACCATGTCATTTACATGTACCAGTATGCGGGACGTCCCTGGCGGACGGAAGCGCTGGTGCGGGAAGTGTTCGACCGCTTCTACCGTCCGCTGCCCGACGGCCTCTGCGGCAATGACGACTGCGGACAGATGAGTGCCTGGTACCTGTTCTCCGCCATGGGATTCTACCCTGTGGACCCGGCCGGCGGCGAGTATGTCCTGGGCGCTCCCCAGATTCCTTCCATCACCCTGAAGCTCCCGGGCGGGAAAACCTTCACGAGCCGCGCCCTGGGCCTGTCGCCCATCCACAAATATGTGAAATCGGTGACCCTGAACGGGATGCCCCTGGAAGGTTTCAAACTGACTTACAATGATATTATGCAGGGCGGTGTCCTGGAATTCGAGATGACCGACACCCCCGGACAGAGACAATAACCCAATCAAATAAATAACCATTATGACCAAAAAAACTGACATGTTGACCGTGAGGAAAGCCTATGAGGCGCCTTTCTCGCAAGTTGTTCTGCTGCAGGCCGAAAACGGCCTCTGTACTGGTTCCCAGGAGGGATTTGAAAATGAAGAGGACTACATGTTCGCTCCGCTGCTGGACGGCATGGGCCCGGATGTGAATTCTGGATTGCTGATCTAAAAATGAGTACGAATATGAAAACGAGATATGCATTTGTAGCCGGCGTGCTTGCCGCCGCCCTCGTCTCCTGTGAAAAACAGCAGGACGCTCCCCTTCAGCAGAAAATGACCTTCTGCGTGACCGCTGAACAGACTCTGGACCCTTCCGCCGTGAAGGCTGCCCTGGACGCTGACCGTAAAGTGACCTTCGCCGTGGGCGAAAAGATCAGCGTCTTTGACGGCGTGGCCAACAACCCCTTCGAGGCTACCACCGCCGGCACGTCCGTGAACTTCACCGGCAGCGCCGCATCGGCCGCCACTTACAATATCCTGAGCCCGTACGATGCCGAGGCCACCATTGCCGGCAACGTAATCACCGCCACCGTTCCCAAGGTGCAGACCGCCGTCCTTAACGGCGCCGACCCGAAAGCCCTCGTGGCCGTAGCCCGCACCACCGACACCGGTGAAATCCACCTGAAGAACGTCGTCGGCCTGCTGAAAGTGACGGTCAACACCGCCAACGCGGTCCGCGAGATCCAGGTCGCCGCCGGTGATGCATGCAACGTGGCCATTGCCGGTACCATCGACATCACCACTCCCGCCACCAGCGCGGAAGACCCTGTCTACACGCTGAATGCCTCCGCCGAGAAGGTGACCTGCGTAACCCTGGTCCCTCCCACCGGCGACGATTTCCTGGCCGTGGGCACCTACTACATCGGTGTGTTGAACAAGACCTATGAAGGCGGCCTCACCGTGGGCTATGTCCAGGCCGACGGCACCCTCCGCGCCCGCACCGGCGCCTCCAACGCCGTCATGCAGCGCTCCCATGTCCTGAATCTGGGCAACCTGGGCGACGGTTACGGCGCAGGTTACAGCCTCGTCTCCAGCACGGGCAATGCCATTTTCCCCGCTGGCCCGGATGTGCTCCTTATCTGGAAAAAGCTGGCAAATCCTTCCGTGGCCGCTTTCCATTCTGATGACAATACCATCACCCGCATTGAAATCAAGACCAATACCCTGGACGGCGGCGCCGGCGTGAACTCTCATACCGGAGCCAGCCCGCATCCCATCCATGCCATTCTCCGTGGAGGTGTTCTGACACTCTATACACGTGCCAACAAGATTCAGTTGGCCGGTGGCGCAGGAGCAACGAATATGTTCCGTTCACTGAAGAAACTGGAGACCATTGATTTCAGTAACGTGCTCATCGGCAACTGCACTACGCTGCAGCGTATGTTCCGGGAGTGCGGTATCCAGGAAGTGGACCTCAGCAGCCTGGACACCAAGAACGTGACCAATATGTCGGAGATGTTTTTCAATTGTTCCAACCTGAAGAAAGTCAATCTCACTGGTTGGAAGACTACATCCGTGACTTCTACGGCCAATGAGAATGGTTTTGCCTGGATGTTCCTCAACGCTACCAATCTGGAAGAACTGCGTCTTGGCGACGACTTCTCCATCACCACCGGCGGCAACACCACCCGTATGTTTGAATCTGCATCCCAGGCGGTCTCCGGCAGGGGCGAAAAGTGTAAGCTCTATTGCGCAGAAAGTTTCTGGAATGGTCTTGTCGCCGTCTGTGATCCCGGTGACAGCATGGACCCGACGACCAAATTCAACAAGGCCCGTTTCGACATTTCCGGCAACTCCTGGTATGTCCCTGAACCGTAGTTGATGAGGCGGATTCTTTTACTGATGCTTTTCTGGCCCTGTATGCTTCTGGCGCAGGGCCAGATTTTTCCTGCCCGGACCCTGTACGGGAGCGGTCCTGTGACCGTTTTTCCGGAGGGATTCGTGGCGGTGCAGGGACAGCGGCTTTCCTTCTGCGGAGAACGGGAAGCCGTGCTGGAGGGTCCCGGCACCCTCATCCTGGAGGATGGGGAAGGGAACCGGATTCCGGCCGGAGCGGAGGTGGTGATCACGCCCGCTTCTTCGGTGCCGGAGGGGCGCCGGGCGCTGGTGCTCTGCATAGGCGAAAGTACCTGCGGCCTGGTGAATGCGAATCCTTTCACCGGCTCTTATGCCGACGGCTGGAACTGGGCCTCCATGCTCCGCCGCCTGGCGCTTCAGGACGGGGTGGACATCCGCTGCCTGGGCACGGAGACGCTGCCGGACGCTCCGCTCGATGCCTGCTACACGGCGCACGGCGGCTGGAGTGCCTATACCTTCCTGCACTGGCCCGTCGCTGCGAAAATGGACCCCTGGGCGCCGGATTCCTTCCTGAAAGCGCCTGCGATGTGGAAAGCCCTCGGCCTGGAAGGGGTGACCGGGAAGCCCTTCGAGGGTGCCCAGTGGCAATTCGACCTCATGGCGCAGACGCCTTACGGGAAGTATCGGCCCGACAGGGATGCGCCTGCACTGCCTCAGGCTCCGGTGAACGAGTTCTGGCCCGGCTTCTCGCTGGAGACTTACCTGGAGCGCTACCGCACGCTGGACGACTTCGGCGAACCTCTCCCCGCGACGCAGGACAATCCCGCCGGCGAGAAGGTGTGGGGCAGCGACGGAAAACTGTACACCGTAGGAAGCCGCATCGTCTCGCAGGCCCTCCTTCGCCGCGTGCAAGTCTGCCGGCCGACGCATGTAGTCCTGAACCTCGGGATCAACGACGGGGACAGCGCCTGCTCGGCGGAAGTGTCGGCCCGGTGCCTGGAACAGATGATGGATGCCTTCGGCTCCATTCCTGTGGCCTGGTTCGTGAACCGCTGGCCCGGCGTGTGCCGAAAAGATCTTTGGGAGGACGGCTACGTTCCGCGCCAGTATGAGATCAACGGCAACAGCGCCCGCGTGATGGCCATCTTCACCGCCCTCGCCGCCCTGCTCCGCGACCGTCCCGACCGCTACATCCTCGATGTCTGGCACACCCAATTCCCGGCCTCCCAGCACGAGGAGCGCCTCCTCCCGGACGGCCGGCTGGACTGCAGCGTCAACGACGTTCACCTGGGCTGGGAAGGCCAGCTCACCGCCGCCCGCCAAGTCCAGGGCTGGCTCTATCGGCTCCTTTCCCGCTAATCCCCAGGTGCGAATTGGGGTGTTTTTGCACCTGAGGTGGGGGAGGGAATAAGGAATGTCGGTAAAAAGTGCTATCTTTGCCTGACGAACCCTATGTTTGTGAGGATGTACGAGCTACTGGAGAAAGTGAATTCGCCGGAGGATGTGCGCCGGCTGTCCGCGAAGGAGTTGATGCAGCTTTGTGATGAGCTGCGCCGATATATGGTGGAATGCTGTGCTGTGAATCCGGGTCACCTGGGCTCCAGTCTGGGCGCTGTGGAACTGATTGTGGCGCTCCACCGGGTGTACAATACTCCTGTGGATAAGATTGTCTTCGATGTGGGCCATCAGGCCTATGCCCATAAGATTCTCACCGGCCGGCGGGAGCTTTTCCGCAAGAACCGTCAGAAGGACGGAATCAGCGGTTTCCCGCGCCGGGCCGAAAGTCCGTACGATGCGTTCGGCACGGGCCATTCGTCTACGTCCATATCGGCCGCTCTGGGTTTTGCGGAGGCGGCGAGGCTCAGCGGGAGCGGGGAGAAGGCGGTGGCCGTCATCGGCGACGGTGCCCTTACCGGCGGCCTGGCCTGGGAAGGCTTGAACAATGCCGGCTCTTCCAAGGCCGATATCCTCGTCATCCTGAACGACAACAACATCTCGATCGACCAGGCCAAGGGCGGCCTGCACGACTATCTCCTGCAGCTGACTACGCACCCGTTCTACAATCGGCTTAAAAACAAGGTCTGGAACTCGATGGGGGAGGGCAAGACGCGCGACTGGGTGCAGCAGCGGGTCATCGACACCAAGTCCAACCTGGTACGCAGGAGCGGCGGTGCCCTGTTCGAGAGTCTGGGCTTCCGCTATTTCGGCCCCGTGGACGGCAATGACCTGGAGCAGATGGTCTCCACGCTGGAGCGTCTGAAGAACCTCCGCGGCCCGCGTATCCTCCATATCCATACCCGCAAAGGCGCAGGCTATGCTCCGGCGGAAGCGGACCCCACCACCTGGCATGCCCCGGGGAAATTCGACCCTGTGACCGGCCATCGCATCAAAAGCGTCAATCAGGCCGACCGTTACCAGGATGTCTTCGGCGAGGTCCTGGTGGAACTGGCCCGGAAAGATCCCAAGGTCGTGGGCGTAACGCCGGCCATGGCTTCCGGCTGCGGCATGAACAAGCTGGAAGCCGCCATCCCGGACCGTTTCTTCGACGTAGGGATCGAGGAGGGCCATGCGGTCACGTTCTCGGCCGGTCTCGCCGCGGCGGGCATGAAGCCTTTCTGCAACATCTATTCGTCGTTCTCCCAGCGGGCGTACGACAACATTATCCACGACGTGGCCCTGCAAAGCCTCCCGGTGGTCTTCTGCTTCGACCGGGCCGGCCTGGTAGGGGAGGACGGTGCCACGCACCACGGCTGCTTTGACATGGCTGCCTACCGCAGTGTCCCCGGAATCGTGATCTCGTCTCCGCGCAATGAACTGGAACTGAAGCATTTGATGTACACCGCCCAGCAGCTGCAGAGCGGGCCGATGATCATCCGCTACCCCCGCGGCGCCGGTGAAGGCGTCTCCTGGCGGGAAGAGGAGGCGGTGCAGCTCCCTGTCGGCAAGGGTGAGAAGCTCATGGACGGAAAGGGGGTTGCGGTGCTCGGAATCGGCCCGGTGGTGAACCGTGCCCTTTCCGCCGCCCGGCGCCATAAGGCCGACTACTGGGTCGGCCCCGCCGTCTACGACATGCGTTTTCTCAAGCCGCTGGATGCCGCCATCCTGGAGGAGGCTTCCCATTTCAAGGCCATCCTGACGGTGGAGGACGGCGCCCTCAAGGGCGGACTTTTCGGCGCTGTGAGCGAATACTTTGCCGCCCGCCCCGACGCCCCTATAATAAAAGGTGTAGGCATCCCGGACCGCTTCATCGGCCAGGACACTCAGAAAGGCCAGTGGGCCGACTGCTGCCTGGACGAGGAGTCCCTCCTGGATCTTCTCATCGAGATGATGAAAAATATTTGAAAAAGTTTGGCGAATTCAAAAAAAGTTCCTACCTTTGCAGTCCTTTCAGCGATGAAGGATTCCATTGAGCGCCGATATAGCTCAGTTGGCCAGAGCACGTGATTTGTAATCTCGGGGTCGTGGGTTCGAATCCCTCTATCGGCTCAAAGGAGCTTTGAAA
>OCTW011613729.1_pt1 | contig 33147 bp, 28 predicted proteins | sample 1539671 | NCBI WGS metagenome assembly OCTW01 (sample SAMN02144230, study PRJEB22623) | gut metagenome | biome: sheep rumen | host: Ovis aries | place: New Zealand
GTTTTCGATATGGGCTTTCGTCTTCTACCAAACCAGCAAAAGCCGCATCTATGGGCGCATCGACAACGTCTTAATCCACCAATCCGACAAAATCATCAGCAGATTTATGGTCAACGACAGCCTGTCCAACTCGCTTTCGGGGCACTCAGGAACGATGGAATACTTCATCGAGAAGGTGACGCCGGAATACGCGGCAACGCACCAAACGATTGGATTCCAAAACAACGAAGACTACATCGACGACCTGCATGACGAAGAAGCCGTTAGAGAACTGACCCGAGTTTTCAACAAAATGGGCACAAATTACGAACTCACTCTGACAGTGCAGGTCTTCGCCTGGAACGACACGCTCGACTTCGCCGTAATCAGCATCCTCACCCTGGCCGTCGTGCTGCTCATCGTAGTCATCATCATCGTGAGCCTCATCATCATCGGCAACATGCGTCCCCTAAACCGTCTCACCAACTGGCTCCGAAACCGAAAAGAAAACGAAGACATCCCACAGCCCGACAAGAAAATCAAAGTACAGGAATTCAAGGAAATAGAAAGTGCCGTATTGGCGGCATCGAAAAGGTCGAAACAACTTTTCGAGGAGCAAAAGCGTTTCATCGGCAACGCCTCGCACGAAATACAGACACCGCTTGCCGTTTGCCGCAACCGCCTTGAGCTTCTGGTCGACAACACCCAGCTCGATGAACACCAACTCAGCGAGATTGAAAAGACCCTCGACTCGCTCGGCTACATCTCGCGGCTCAACAAATCGCTGCTAATGCTCACCAAAATCGAGAACCACCAATTCAAGGAAGAAACAGAAATCAACATCAACCAAGTCGCAAGCAAAGCTCTTGGCAACTTGAACAGCATTTACGAAAGCCACAACATAGAAGTCAAAACCGACGAAAAGGGCACGCTCATGGTCCGAATAGACTCCACATTGGCCTCATCATTGGTGACCAACCTGCTAAAAAACGCCTTCATCCACAACAAACAAGGCGGCTGCATCAACATCAAAATAGGCGATGAAATGCTGTTTGTCAGCAACACTGGAACAGAAAAAGCCCTCGATGCCAACGCCATTTTCCAAACCTTCTACAAAAGAAGCGACAACCACAACTCCAGCGGCTTGGGATTAACCATCGCAAAGGCGATTTGCGACGAATACGGCTTCGAAATTAGGTACCAATTCATTGAAAACCAACATGTTTTTAGTGTAAAGTTCAAATAATCGAAAAAAAACACCCATTTCAGATTTATTTCAGAAACAGTTTGGACTTTTGCAGCCGCAAACTGAGACGAAAATGAAAAAGCCGTTCATCATACTGGCCACCTTATTGATAAGTGTTATCGCCATGCAAGCGGAAAACCAGCGGCGCATCATCTCCTTTGAGGAGCTGCCAAAGAAAGCGCAGACATTCGTAGGTTCCTATTTCAACGCCCTCGAAATCACCTTTGTGAGAATGGAAGTTGAGCTGACGAAGACCGAGTACACCGTGCGCTTTGGGAATGGCATGGAAGTCGAATTCAACAGCAATGGCGACTGGGTGGAGGTGGAAAGCCATTCGGAATGCCTTCCGAAAGACTTTCTTGACGAAAAAATCCTCTCGTTTGTTGACGAGCACCACAAAGGATATTGCTTTCACGAAATTGCCCGACGAAGGCACAAAATCGAAGTGGAGCTGTCAAGTGGGCTTCAACTCATCTTCAACAAAAAAGGGGAATTCCTCAGATATAACGACTGATTTTTTTTCATAACCAAATAATTAAACAACTTAAATCACTAAAAAAATGAGAAAACACCTCATCTTCGCCACTATCGCGGCAATGGCCTTCATCGTAATGGCTTGTGGCAAACAGACCGGAACCGCGACCGACGAAACCGCTTTGGCCAGAACCTCGCAAAGCCAAAACCAGTATGAGATGGAAGAAGCAGGGATGCCAGTCGAATACTCCGAAATCGACCCTGCCATCATGCTATTTGTGGAAACGCATTTCGAGCAAACCAGCATCCACAACTGCCAAATTACGCAGCATTACTACAAAGTGAAACTCAACGACGGAACCAAACTGAGGTTTACGCACTCGTTTGAATGGATCAAGATAAACTGCGAGGAATCAACAATCTACGGCATTGTTCCCGAAAGCATCGTGCCTGAACAAATCACGGCCTACGTGACCGCCAACTTCCCCAACAACCATATCGACGAAATCGATAAAGAGACCTTCGGTTGGGAAATCGAGCTCAACAACGACCGCGAAATCAAGTTTGACCACGATTTCAACGTCATCAACGGCGGTAATAATGGAGGTGGCAACGGTGGAAACAACAACAATTATCCGGAAATCAACACCTTCGTCGAGACCTACTTCCCGCAAACCACCATCCGCACCGCCCACCAAGACGGCAACGAAATTGATGTGAAGCTCGCCGACGGAACCAACATCGACTTCTACCTCAACTTCGACTGGCAATCCATCGACTGCGACGAGTCGACCGTCTATGGCATTGTGCCCACCGAACTCGTCCCACAACAAATCACCGACTACGTGACCGCCAACTTCCCCAACAACCACATCGACCAAATCGAGAAGAAGAACAACGGAAACTGGGAAATCGAGCTGAACAACGACCGTGAAATCAAGTTCGACAGCAACTTCAACGTCATCTGCGGCGGAAATGGTGGCGGAAATGGAGGTGGAAATGGTGGAAACGTTTCCGACTTCCCAGAAATCAACACTTTCGTCGGCACCCACTTCCCGCTTACCACCATCCAATCGGCCCGTCAAGACGGCAACGAGATTGACGTGAAGCTCGCCGACGGAACCGACATCGACTTCTACCTCAACTTCGACTGGCAATCCATCGACTGCGACGAGTCGACCGTCTATGGCATTGTGCCCACCGAACTTGTCCCGCAACAAATCACCGACTACGTGACCGCCAACTTCCCCAATAACCACATCGATCAAATCGAGAAGAAGAACAACGGAAACTGGGAAATCGAGCTGAACAACGACCGTGAAATCAAGTTCGACAGCAACTTCAACGTCATCAGTGGCGGAAATGGAGGTGGAAATGGTGGAAACGTTTCCGACTTCCCGGAAATCAACACTTTCGTCGGCACCTACTTCCCGCTTACCACCATCCAATCGGCCCGTCAAGACGGCAACGAAATCGAGGTGAGACTCGTCGACAAGACCGAAATCGACTTCAGCCTCAGTTTTGACTGGAAGCAAATCGATTGCGAAAAAGGTATGGTGTATGGCAGCGTCCCCGCCGAACTCGTTCCCGAGCAAATCACGGCATACGTGAGCGCCAACTTCCCCGGTAAGACCATCGAAACCATCGAGAAGAAAGGCAACGGCGGCTGGGAAATCGAGCTGAGCAACGGCCTTGAAATCTGCTTCGATGCTAACTTCAACGTAACCGAAATAGACGACAAAAAATAACCCCACCAGCGATTATCCGATAGTTTTTTCACCATCATGGAAAGCTACTAATTTTCATTCTATATTCGTACTATTTTTTCTTTTGTTACGAGGGCGACATTGGTTGAAACGCCCTCGTTTTTTTGTATGGAATCACTATTTCTCCTTCTCCGTGATGATTACATCAATGGCCCCAACTCCAAACTTGGCGATACTGGCCATGCGGTTTTCGGTGTTCTTGTAGTTTTTCAACTCTTCGATGATGGCGTTTTTCAGCACGCCGTTGCCCACACCGTGGATGAAAGTCACCTTAGTGTACTCGGCGGCGATGGCACTGTCGAGCATCTTTTTGAAATAATCCATCTGGATCTTGAACATGTCGTGGCTCGACATTCCCAAGATATTGTCGACCAACTCGCCGATGTGCAAGTCGACGACGGCCTCGCCAGGAGCCGTGCGATGCTTGTCGATAGGCGCCTCTTTCTTCACCAACGACTTGGCAGGAGCCTGTGAGCCAATGCCTTCCTTCATGATTTTGGTGAAATCGCTGTCGCCGTGCTTCAAGGCGATAAGCTCTGAGAGGCAAATCATCACTGACTTTTCGCCCAACACACCCGAAGGCAGGTAGCTGCCCTCCTTCATGAAACGCCCCACACGCAACGAGAACGGCGCATTCAGCGGAAGCAGCACGCAATCAGAGGTTTCTGTGGTCAGGATGGCCTGCACCACGCCGTTGAGCCAATACTCGAGGTCGTCGCGCGAGACGGTCTCGATGACGATTTTTTCGTACTTGTCGATTTGGCCGAAATCCACATTCGTGAATTTGTCCTCCTCCTTGATGGTGAAAGTGTAAAGCATCTCATAGGGCGTATGGTTGACCAGCACCACATCGAGTGGTCCCGTCAGGAGCCACTGTTGCTCATGCGGCACGAAAGCCATGTAAATTCCCTCTTTTTCAGACTCTTTCGCGAAGCGGCGCAATCCGCCCTTGCGGGCATCCTCGGCCTGCTGTTGTTCGAGGAGTTGCTTGGCCTGCACTTCTTTTTGCACCTTGTCGACCGTTTGCTGCTGTTTTGAAGGAGCCGGCATCGAGCGGTAATCGAGCACTAAGTCCGTTATCAAAGTCGGGATTTCGAAGCCGTCTTCGACCTCGACCATCACCATTCTTGAATCTATAATTTTTGTGACTTTTCCACCGCCAACCGTGCTGAGGAAATTCACTTTGTCGCCTATTTTAAATTCTGCCATGATATTTTCGTTTTAGGGCGCAAAATTACGCATTTCTGGCAAACTTTTTGTATCTTCGCTGCCGAAAATCAACGAAGATGAAGAAAGCCTGGCTGTTCATACTATTGTCCCTATTGGTTGCATCTTGTGCAAAAAAGGAAGAAAACGGCTTTGTTGACATTTGCGTGGATTATTCCGTCAACAACGAGCCCTTGATTACCGATACGTTATGCTACACCAACGAGGCGGGCAACGAGTTCCTCGTCACCGAAATCCAATGGTTCGCCTCCAAATGGGAACTTCAAGACGAACAAGGTCGATGGATTGCATCTGACAGGATTTTCTATATTGACACCAACATCCCTGAAAGCCAAACGCTTAGGATGGATTCCATTCCCATTGGAAAATACAAGAAAGTGCGCTTCACCTTTGGTTTGGACGAGAGCGACAACCTTAGTGGCCGTTTCAGCGACCCGCCAGAGAGCAACATGTTTTGGCCCGAACAGTTGGGCGGCGGCTACCATTACATGAAGCTGAACGGGAAATTCGTCAACGAGGCGGGACAACTGGTGCCGCTCAACATCCATTTGGGCCGACTTCACGAGGAATACAACCATTTCACCGTGGAACTTCCAATTGACTTCAGTGTCACGGAAAACACTGAAAACCAACTGCATTTGACGATGATTATCGACAACTGGTTCCGCTCGCCCAACCTTTACGACTTCAATGAGTATGGTAGCGCCATCATGCAAAACCAAGCTGCACAGAACGTGCTGAAACAGAACGGACAAGACGTGTTTGACATTTGTATTAACGGCAACAATAAGACCATGGAAAAAGACAACAGAATCGCCGAAGGCTTCAAAAACATCATGAAAATGGCCGCGCCGAAGCCCCACTTTTGGACTTGGGAGAGCACGAAAGAGAGGATGCAAAAGATTCAAAATTCAAAATTTAAGATTTAAAATTCAAAGATTTAGATTGAAGGATGAGAAAATTGAAGGCTATATTCTTGATTTGTATCACGTTGTTTTCTTTGGCTTCGTGCAAGCCAGAGGAAGAAACGCCTTATCCGACAACGCCTTACGAACTGCCCAAGCCTTCCTATTTCCCCTCGAAGACCAACATTCCCGATGACAATCCCATGACCGAGGAAGGCGTAGTCTTAGGCCGGAAGTTGTTTTACGACCCACGTCTTTCGGGTCGGGATGGCGACGACGGCATCCGCTGCTGCGCCTCGTGCCACCACCAGGAAAACAACTTTGATTATGGCGGTTCGGCTGGGCTTCACCATTCCGTCATGCCTTTGGTCAACTTGGCATGGAACCGCACGGGCTTGGGCTGGAACGGCGGTGTGGCCACCTTGGAGGACATGGTCTTGGCCGCTGTGACCAGTCCCGTCGAAATCAATGCCGACACCAACCAAGTGGTGAAATATTTGCAGCGAACCGACGACTATCCCGAACTGTTTTGGAAGGCCTTCGGCAGCCGCGACATCACTTTTGTCAACGTGCAGCGCGCCATTGCGCAGTTTGTGCGGAGCTTGGTCTCAGCCAACAGCAAATTCGACCGTTATTTGCTTGGAGAAGAACAACTTACCGACGACGAGCTGAAAGGCTATGAGCTGTTTTGCACCGAAGAAGGCGCCGACTGCTTCCACTGTCACGGCGGTGGCGGTTTGGCCCTGATGACCACCAACTTGTTCTACAACAACGGTTTGGACGACCATTTCGACGACCCCGAAGACCGTTACAGCATCACGGGTAACCGCCGCGACATCGGCCTCTACAAAGCCCCTACCCTACGCAACATCGCCGTTTCGGCCCCCTACATGCACGATGGACGATTCCAGACCTTGGACGAAGTGATTGATTTCTATTCCGATAGCGTCAAAAATTCTGCCACCCTCAGTCCGCTGATGCACCACGTGATGGACGGCGGCGTGCGCCTCACCGACGAGGAAAAGGCACAGCTGAAGGCGTTTTTGAACACTTTGACGGATGAATCCTTTATGAACAACTCAGATTATTCCAAGCCATGATTTACCCTTGGGGTGACAACAGACGTTTCAACAGCTACAGCAGCTACTTCAAAAGGCAGTTCGGTGGCAGGGTGCAGAAAATCAGCATCGACGCAGGCTTTAGCTGCCCGAACCGCGACGGGAAAATCAGCACGGGCGGATGCACTTTTTGTAGCAATGCGGCGTTCAATCCGTCGTATTGCAAGCCTGAGAAAAGCATCCGTCAACAAATCGAGGAAGGCATTGCATTCCATCAACGGCGGTATCGTAGGGCAAGCCAATATCTGGCTTATTTCCAGCCGTTTTCGAACACTTACAAGCCGTTGGAGGAGCTGAAAAGGATTTATGAGCAGGCTTTGCAGCCCATAGATTCCAGTCGCACAGCCTCTGCTAGGAATGACATGGGCTGCGAAGCCTTGGAAAAGCCTGAGATTGTCGGAATCGTCATCGGCACGCGACCAGATTTGGTTGATGAGCAGATTTTGCAGTATCTCAACGAGTTGCAAAAAACGCACTACGTCATGTTGGAATATGGCGTGGAAAGCATTTATGATGAGACCCTGCTGCGCGTCAACCGTGGGCACGATTTTGCCACGGCGGAACGCGCCATCCGCCTGACGGCACAGTACGGCATCCCCTGCGGGGCGCATTTCATTTTCGGCCTGCCTGGCGAGAGCAAAACAATGATGCTCGATGCCGCCGATGTCATTTCGCGACTGCCTTTGACCACGGACAAGTTCCACCAGTTGCAGATTTTCAAGGACACGAAAATGGCCGAGGAATACCAGCAGCATCCCGAGCATTTCCATCTCTTTGACTTGGAGGAATATATCGACTTCGTCATCGACTTTGCCGAGCGGCTTAACCCCAACATCGTCATCGAGCGTTTTGCAGGCGAGGTGCCGCCGCGCTACCTTGTCAGCGAACCTTGGATGAAGCTGCGCTATGATGAGGTGCTGGCCCGTATCGAAAAACGAATGGAGGAAAGAGACACTTGGCAGGGAAATAAATATATAAAGTATTAACAATCAAATGCTTATTAAGATGAACACATTCAAAAACCACACAGTAATGTTCTTTCACCTGATGCTAATAATTGACAGAGATGTTGGAAAAAAGAACAAAACTTTGGAGACGGGAGCAAGGCTTCCGCGTGTTTAAGAAGCGTATGGTTTACTACGCATCGTTTCAAACCGGCTACTTCGACTATTATGGAGAGTATCATCTTCCTTTGCATTGGTTCGAGTTAGCCAAAGAGCATTGGGCGCAAGTGTACAAATCCACAGGCTCGCCATGCAGTTGTATGTTGTGCCAAGGGGAAAGGTATGACCGTTTGGAGTATAAGCGGGAGACGCGGCAGATGCTGCGAGAACTGATGGAATGAATCGAAAGAAGCCCTGACAATCCAAAACTGCCAGGGCTTCTTTTTATAGTTGGTTTTGTATTAGTCATTCATTTCCTTCGCCTTCGCCCTGAAGTTCACCAAGTCTTCCTCGATGAAGTTCTTCACGTAGACGCTCTTGCCGATGACGTCTTCCTCGGCGGCATGGACGTAGACGTTGGCCGACTGGGTGAAGAGGTGCGGGGCACGGGTGGCGTCGTCCAAGATGAGGAGCGACATCATGATGTCGCCGGTCATGTCGTAGAGACGGCGGGCCAAGAAGTCCTGAACCTCCTGGTTGTTTGCACCCTTCACGTAGTTGATGCTCTGCTCGTAGAGTTCCACGAGCGTGCGTACCGTGTTCTGCAAAGGCTTCAGATCTTCAGAGACCTCATTCTCAAGCATTTCCTTCATGATGGTGAGATAGGTGCCGTTGGTGATATAACGGATGGCGGCCACCACTTGCAGCTGCGTCGTGCCTTCGTAAATCGAGAAGATACGGGCATCGCGGTAGAGACGCTGGCACTTGTATTCCATGATGAAGCCCGAACCGCCGTGAATGCTGATGGCATCGTAGGCGTTCTGGTTGGCATATTCGGAGTTCATTCCCTTGGCCAAAGGCGTGAAGGCATCGGCCAAACGGCTGTATTTCTTGCACTCGGCACGTTCTTCGGGCGTCAGCGGACGCTCGCGCTGGATGTCCTCAAGGCACTTGTAAATGTCGACGTAACGAGCCGTTTGATAGAGCAAGGAACGACCAGCGTCGATTTTGGCCTTCATGCGCGAGAGCATGTCGTAAACGGCAGGGAACTCGATGATTCTCTTGTGGAACTGCTGACGCTCATTGGCATATTTCAAGGCCTCGTTGTAGGCTTCTTGTCCCAAGCCGACCGACTGGGCGGCGATGCCGAGACGGGCGCTGTTCATCAAAGCCATCACATACTTGATGAGGCCGAGGCGGGTCTCACCGCAAAGCTCGGCCTTAGCGTTCTTGTAGGTCAACTCGCAGGTGGGCGAGCCGTGGATACCCAATTTATGCTCGATGTGGCGCACATTGACGCCACCCTGACGCTTGTCGTAGATGAACATCGACAGGCCACGACCGTCCTTGGTGCCTTCTTCGGAACGGGCCAACACGAGGTGGATGTCGGAGTCGCCATTGGTGATGAAACGCTTCACACCATTGAGCAGATAGCAGCCATCCTTTTCGGAATAGGTGGCCTTCAGCATCACGCTCTGCAGGTCGGAACCAGCATCAGGCTCGGTGAGGTCCATCGACATCGTTTCGCCGGCGCAAACGCGCGGGATGTATTTCTTGCGCTGCTCCTCATTGCCGAATTCATATAAGGTGTCGATGCACGATTGCAGCGACCAGATGTTTTGGAAGCCTGCATCGGCGCTGGCCACCATCTCGCTCAGCATGGAGAAAACGGTGATGGGCAGGTTGAGGCCACCGTAACGGCGCGGCATGGAAACGCCCCAGAGGCCGCCCTTAGTGCAGGCATCGAGGTTCTCCACGGTCTTGGAGGCATAAATCATACGGCCATTCTCCAAATGCGGGCCTTCGAGGTCAACGCTCTCGGAGTTGGGTTCGATGATGTTGGCGGTGATGTCGCCCGTGATGTCTAAAACGCGGCGGTAGTTCTCCATTGCGTCTTCGTAGTCGACGGGAGCGTCTTCGTAGGTTTCCTTGTCCGCAAAATTGCGTTCCTTCAGCTCGACGATGCGCTTCATCAGCGGGTGGTCGAGGTAGAATTGCAGGTTTGGGTTATCGTTATAATAGTTTGCCATGATTACTTCGAGTTTTGTTTGTAATACTTAATCAACTTCGGGACGACTTCTTCAACCGTTCCAACAATCACATAATCCGCAATCTTATTAATAGGTGCGTCGGGGTCGCTGTTCACCGAGATAATGATCTTGGAGTCCTGCATGCCGGCGATGTGCTGAATCTGTCCGCTGATGCCGCAGGCGATATACACCTTCGGATGCACGGTGACGCCCGTCTGGCCAATCTGTCGGTCGGTGTCGCAGAAGCCCGCATCGACGGCGGCACGCGAGGCACCGACTTCGCCGTGGAGCACCTTGGCGAGTTCAAACAGCATGTCGAAACCTTCCTTCGAGCCCATACCGTAACCGCCAGCCACCACGATGGGCGAGCCTTTCAGGTTGTGCTTGGCAGCCTCCACATGATGGTCGAGGACCTTGACGACGTATGCCTCGGGAGAGACATACTTCGCCACTTCGGGATAGACCACTTCGTTTTTGGCCTTGCCTTCATAGACGGCTTTCTGCATCACGCCCGAGCGCACCGTGGCCATCTGCGGACGATGCTCAGGGTTGACGATGGTCGCCACGATATTGCCACCAAAAGCGGGACGAATCTGATAGAGCAGGTTGTCGTAGTGCTTCTTTGTCTTGACATCGTCGAAGTCGCCGATTTCGAGTTGGGTGCAGTCGGCGGTGAGGCCGCTGGTCAGCGAGGAGCTGACGCGCGGACCGAGGTCGCGACCAATGACGGTGGCGCCCATCAGGCAAATCTGCGGTTGTTCCTCCTTGAAGAGGTTGACGAGGATATCGGTGTGCGGGGCTGAGGTGTAGGGGAACAAGCCCTCGCCGTCGAAGGCGAACAGCTTATCCACACCGTAAGGCAGGATTTGGTCTTCCACCTTGCCCTTGATGCCTGTGCCAGCCACCACAGCGTGCAGTTCCACGCCCAGCTGGTCGGCCAATTTACGCCCTTTGGTGAGCAACTCCTGGGAGACTTCGGCAACCTGTGTGCCTTCGGTCTCGATATATACGAATACGTTGTTCATGGTTATCCAATAATCTTTTCGTCTAACAATTCCTTAATCAATCCTTCCACATCGGCATCGCTGGCGGTGAGGGTCTTGCTCTCCTTGGCTTGGAAAACGATGTTTTGCACCGATTTCACCTTGGTCGGACTGCCCGAGAGGCCGCATTGGTTGGGGTCGCCATCCACATCGGCCACGCTCCATTGATTCAACATCAAATAAGGACGCGTCTTACTTAATTCAGCATTCCGCTTCCCACATTCAGAATTAGCATCCACTTCCAATGGACACATGGCATATTTATACTTCATCACCAACTTGGCGTTGCACGGACGGCACGGGGCCGCGCTACCGTTGACTGTAATCACGCAAGGCAGCGGCACTTCCACAGTCTCCACGCCACCGTCGATATGGCGACGGATGGTGGCGATATTGTTTTCGATCTTGAGGATTTCCTCGGCGTAAGTCACTTGGTTGAGACCAAGTTTTTGAGCCACTTGCGGACCCACTTGAGCCGTGTCGCCGTCGATGGCCTGACGACCGCCAATGACGATGTCGACGTCACCGATCTTCTTGATGGCGGTGGCGAGGGCATACGAAGTGGCGAGGGTGTCGGCGCCTGCGAAGAGGCGGTCGGTGAGCAGCCAGCCCGTGTCGGCGCCACGGAAGAGGCCTTGGCGGATGATCTCGCCGGCGCGGGGCGGGCCCATCGTGAGCACGCCGACGGTGCTGCCTGGGTTTTGCTCCTTGAGGCGCAGGGCCTGTTCGAGCGCATTCAGGTCTTCAGGATTGAAGATTGCGGGCAGCGCGGCGCGGTTGACGGTGCCTTCCGGTGTCATGGCGTCCTTGCCCACATTTCTCGTATCAGGCACTTGCTTGGCAAGCACCACGATTTTCAATGCTTTAGTCATAAAAATAAATTTGTCGTTTTCAATTTGGCGGCAAAGATACGGAATTTCTTTGAATTGCAAATGTTCCAAAGAAAGGAAGCATGTAGGGCTGTCCTACCAGGGCAGCCTCCGAATAGCAGGAACCAAACATGCTATAATTTACCACGAAGGCATATTTTTTGGTGTTCGTGGTAAATTATGCTGTATTTTTTACCACGAAGGCGTATTTTTGGGTGTTCGTGGTAAAATATAGGCGTTTTTGGGCGAGCATTTCAATGCGTACAAATTTTCGATTCAATCGTAAATTTGTACGGAAAAAAGAAAAAACTCAAGACACCCTGAAACAAAAATCCCCGACCCTAAGGCCGAGGATGGTAGGGCTGTCGTACCACGGCAGCCGCAGCATTGTTTTATCGCTGCGGCTGCCACTGTGTGACAGCCCTACAAAGCCACGCGCGGGCTAATACTTGTCTTGATAAGGCGAATCTTCCACGCCTTTACTTCTAAGCGAAGCCACCAATTTATCTAATGGCCTGCGCCAAAGCCTTTTAAACCATGAAGTTTCTCCAAACCATTTCACAAAGGTTGGACTGATGGCATAATAGGTTTTGATGAATGCACGGCCGTACCATGTTTCATCCAAGGTGTTGTCGCGGAAACGACGAAGCGTCCAAACTTCTGGGCAGTTGTAGGAACCGTAAACTGCGGTGGCGACGTAACAACCCGAATCGCTTTTACCATAGTCAATTTCAGGCATTTCATATGTTGGTTCATATTCCTGAACCTTAGCCACATAATCTCCTACTATTTTCAACTGTTCGTCTTGTGCTTGCGAATTAAGGTGTTTAAACAGCTTTGTATGAATATTAATTCCAAATTTCCAACTTTCTACAGCTACCGACATGAAATCTTCTTTAAACTCATTCTCCAAAACAACCCCGTAAAAATACATAATCTGTTGTATATCAATTATATTTTGAATATACTCTTCAGCAAACTTATATTTGATGGATTCATCAATATCCATATAATGATTAGTTGCCGCTCCAAATAGCATCGTTGAAATCATACTGTTTTTCAAGCAAATTTCCTGAACAATTCTTTTTCGTTCAGTAACATCCGAAACATGAGTTTTCACCAGCTTTATCACACGAGGCAAACAATTTGCGACATTATTCGCAGCCTTTCTTATTTCTCCCAACTTACAACTCATGGACCTATAATAAACAGCGTAATAATTTGCTTCCCAGCTATTAGGGTCTTTCACCAATATTTGTTCATAGTATTTAGCAGCATTTTCGTTGTTGTTTTCTATCGAGGAAGCTCGTGCAAGTTTATACAAGTTCTGCAATTCCAATGACGAATCGATTTTCACCGTTCCTTGAACATCAACCGTTCCTTCTATCATCATCTTTCTAGCTTCTTCAACCGTGTACTTGGTCCCACAGTTTTGACAGACATACAATCCGTCTTGCTTCACAACGTCGTTGCTTCCGCACATTTCACATTTTAATGCTTTCATATTTTTATTCTTTTGAGGGTTATAATTTCTCAGACAACAAAAAAAAGCGTGGAATTTATTCCTTGCTTGAACACCAGGGTTTCCACGCCCAACTCTTCTAACAAGTTATTCCACGCCGTACCATGTACGGCATTTGTAACTTATCCTTGAAGAGTTTTACCCCGTCAAAACGGGGACTAGTGGAAAATTTGGTGTTCAAGGACAGCAACAAGTGCTATCTGCTAATATGTTTGTATTTGTTTGTCTTTTTCTTCCGTTCGGTTATTTTTGTTCAACTAATGATTTTACCCTATTGATATATGCTTCGACTTTTTCAAACATAGGCTCAACATCTTCTTGATGCCATTCAATGAAATCATCGTAGTCACCTGTTTTACGCATGTTCTGAAGTCGAGCTAACAGTTTGGCCTCATCTTTTGAAATAATGCCCGTAAGGACAAAATTCTGGCCTATCATTCCAATGACACCTTCATGAGTCTTTGCAACAATTTCGTTTTGAATCAACAATGCTGAAGAAGCATAATGTGTCGCATAATACAAACGATTGGCAGCCAAAGTCCAATGGCCCATACTGGCACAATCGTGAGCCTCTACCAATGTACCGTATGCCTTTTCAATGCGGTATTTCACCAATGCATTTCTTTCCTCGCTTGTCAGCATAGTTCAATCCCTTCTCTCATAATATTCTTATAAAACGGAGTGATGCTCCGCTGCTGCCATTCATCAAATGTATAAGCCACAGGATTAATATCCACACCCAAAGACCAACCCAAAGAAATGAACGGGAAAACCCACTCATCGAAATCCTTATTGGTAACCTTTGCGTCATCTATAAGGAGCAACAAATCCCAATCCGAATCGGGACGTGCATCGTCTCTCGCTTGCGAACCGAAAAGCAACAACTTGGCGTTCTTGGGCAGAATCTTCTTCCCAAGTTGCCTAATCAATTCTTCTATTTCAATCTGTTGGGCAGACATTTTGTGTTCTTTTTCGCTTGCAAATATAAGCATTTTTCGGAAATTCCTACATTTGCAGCAAATTTTCAAAACACGATATGTCCATCAATGAAATCCTAAATAGAATCGGTCCTTCGACAAGCTCAGGAACCTTGACGCATGAGGAAATCAAACTTCTCCTGGCTGCCGAAGGCGACGACAAGAAACTGTTGTTCGACAAGGCTTTGCAGGTGAAGTTGGCACATTTGGACAACTTCGTCCACCTGCGCGGGCTAATTGAATATAGTAATGTATGCACCAAATACTGCCTTTATTGCGGCGTGCGCAGCAAGAACCCGAACTTCGAGCGCTACACACTCAGCGATGAGGAGGTCATCGAATGTGCGAAGTTGGCGCACGAGTTGGGCTACGGCTCGGTGGCGCTGCAAAGCGGCGAGCGCAGCGATGCCGCTTTTGTCGACAAAATCACCCATTTGGTCAAGGAAATCAAGAAGATCGACAACGGCAGCCTCGGCATCACGCTCTCCTTGGGCGAGCAGACCGAGGAGACCTACCGCCGTTGGTTTGAGGCGGGTGCGCACCGTTACCTGCTCCGCATCGAGGCCTCAAACGAAGACCTTTATTATAAGATTCACCCGCGCGACGCGAAACACGACTTCAAGACGCGCTTGAACTGCATCGACAGTCTGCTGAAAGTCGGCTACCAAACCGGCACCGGCGTGATGGTGGGCCTCCCCTTCCAGACTTTGGACGACCTCGCCGACGACCTGCTGTTTTTCAAAAAGAAAGACGTGGCTATGGTCGGCATGGGGCCGTTCATCCCCCACCCCGACACACCGCTTTGGCAGTACCGCGACCAAATCCCGTCCGCCGAAAAACGCATGGAGCTGACCCTGAAGATGATTGCCACGCTGCGCCTGATGATGCCCGAAATCAACATGGTGGCGGCCACGGCCAACCAAACCGTCGACCCACAAGGGCGCGAGAAGGCCATCGCGGCGGGAGCCAACGTGATCATGCCCAACCTCACGCCCAACGAGTTCCGCGAAAACTACCTCATCTACCCCGATAAGGCCTGCGTGAGCGACAAGCCCGACCAGTGCCAAACCTGCCTCGACGTGCGCCTTGCCGCCATCGGGCACAAGGTTTTGTACAACGCTTGGGGCGACTCGGTGGCGTTTACCAAAAAACATCATTAGCCTTTTTTATCACAAAACCCACAAAACCTCACAGTTTTTTGCAGCGGCTCCACAACCGTGTCGCCGCAGGGAAGCAGCCGGTTGGCGTGCTTCCCACAAACAAGCAATGGTTTTGCAAGTTTTGTGAGAAGATTTGTCAATTTTATCCATAGCTTTCAGAAAAATCACTATTTTTGCCCCTTTGAAAATCAATATCATTTCATTATGAGAAAACATATCCTAACCGCCCTGCTCGTCATGCTGTCGGTCGTGACCTTCGGCCAGCAGTGGGTCGCCATCAAGAGCGACACTCCGAGCACCATTCAGACGACTTTGGTTGCCTCTTCCGAGAACCAAATCACCGTCAACATGCAAGTCCCGGGCTTCTACACCTTCGAGGTGACCACACCTCGTGGCGAAGCCAACCTCATCTCCGTCCCCAAGACGGTGACCACCGCCCAAGCCGGCGAGCCTAACCTGCCCGTGATTGCAGTAGCGGCCATCGTCGGCGACCGTCAACACTACGGCATCCGTGTCGTCGATGCGCAATACACCGATTACCAGATGGAAGTCGCGCCATCGAAAGGCGACTTCCCGCGCACCATCAACCCTGCCGACGTGCCTTACACTTATGGCGAGGCATACGCGACGGATTCCTTCTTCCCCGCTCAGAACGTGGGCCTTTACGAGCCTTATATCCTGCGCGACTTCCGTGGGCAGAACATGGTCGTCCATCCCTTTGCCTACAACCCCGTAACGCACACATTGCGCGTGTATTACAATATGACCGTTGAAATGTACGCCGACGGTATGTCGAACGAGAACGTCCTCGACCGCCGCTCGAACGAGGTGAGACTTGACCCTGAGATCCAGGCGATGTACGAGAACCACTTCATCAACTTCAGCGAAGGCCTGAGCAAATACACGCCCATGGTTGAGACTGGCGACCTGCTCATCATCTGCCACGATGCTTTCATGAGCGCCATGCAGCCTTTCGTCAACTGGAAGAAACAGATTGGCCGTCCCACTACGATGGTCGGCACCTCCACTTCGGGCACGACCACGTCGGCCATCCAGACCTATATCCAGAACCAGTACAGCGCCAACCCCAACCTCACCCATGTGCTTTTGGTGGGCGATGTCGGACAAATCCCCGGCATCAACTTCACCGCAGGCAGTGGTTGGAACGGCTATAGCGGCAAGAGCGACAATATGTACGGCCAAGTGGTTGGTAATGACCTCTATAACGACATCATCGTTGGCCGTTTCTCTGCTGAAACCGAGGCTCATGTGACCACGCAAGTCAACAAGGTAATCCATTACGAAAGAGACATCAACGCCTCCGACACTTGGCTGACCTTTGGCGACGGCCTTGGCAACAACGACGGTCCTGGCCATTTTGGAGAATATGACTGGCAACACATCGACAACATCCGCACCGACCTTTTGAACTATAACTACACCACTGCTTACCAAGACTATCCTGGCGTTTCGGGTTATTCCTCGTCGGCAACCGTCTTGAGCCAACACATCAACGACGGTGTGAGCATCATCAACTACTGCAACCACGGCTCGGAGATCAGCTGGGCGTTGAATAGCTACAGCAACTCGAACGTCAACGCACTGACCAATGTCAACAAGCTGCCCATCATCTGGTCGGTGGCCTGCCTCAACGGAAAATATGACTACAGCCAGCCCTGCTTTGGCGAGACTTGGCTCCGTGCCACTAACGGCAATGTCAACAATCCCGACCCGACGCAACCCACGGGTGCCATCGGCGGCATGTTCTCCTACATCTCGCAACCTTGGCAAGAGCCGCAATACGGCCAGGACGAGATGGTGGACGTGTTGACCGAACAACACGCCGACAACATCAAGCGCACATTGGGCGGCATCTCGTTTGACGGCAACATGAAGATTTTGGACCAATACGGCCAAAACGCCAACGCTGCCAAGGGCACCTACCTCTCATGGATCCTTTACGGCGACCCGACTTTGACCGTCCGCAATGCCGTTCCCGAAAACATGAACGTCACCCACGCCTCCTCGATGAGCACCAGTGCAACCTCATTCATGGTCAACGCCACCAACGGCAACGGTGCTTTGGCCACTTTGACGCGCAACAACGAAATCATGGGGTCGGCCACTATTAATAATGGTGTGGCCAACATCACCTTCACCGCGCCTGGCACGACGGGAACAGCCACGCTGACCGTGTTTGGCTACAACAAGATCACTTACATCGCTACCATCAATATTACTGGTGGAGGTTCACAATATTATAATGTGAGCCTAATGGCCAACCCGACCGATGGAGGAACAGTCTCTGGAGACGGCGCCTATCAGTTAGGACAGTCGTGCACCGTAACAGCCACTCCCAATGCTGGATACACCTTCGTCAATTGGATGGAAAACGGCAACGTGGTTTCGACCAACGCCGTTTATACTTTCAACGTGACGGGCAACCACTATTTGACAGCCAACTTCCAAGCCCAGCCACAAAACTATACCATCAGCGTGTCTGCCAACCCGACCAACGGCGGCACCGTTTCTGGCGGCGGCACTTATCAGCAAGGACAACAATGCACCGTGAGAGCCACAGCCAACACGGGCTACACCTTCACCAATTGGACTGAAAACGGCACGGTGGTCTCCACCCAAGCCCAATACAGTTTCACCGTGACGGGCAACCGCACATTGGTGGCCAACTTCACGCAACAACAATTCACCATTACGGCAATCGCGGAGCCTGGAGACCATGCAGGTGGTGTTGAAGGCGGAGGCACCTATACCTACGGCCAAAGCTGCACCTTGACAGCCACGCCTTGCACTCCTCCCTTCATTTTTGTCAACTGGACCAAAAACGGTGTAATAGTCAGCACAAACAACACTTATACCTTCACAGTTACCGAATCGGCGACATACATAGCGCATTTCGTGGTGGAGACCTTCACCGTTTCAACCATAGCCAACCCGGCTGAAGGCGGCATCTTGACTGGTGGCGGCACATACGAATTTGGTGAGATAGTCACCGTGAACGCCACACCCAATGAGGGATTTGCCTTTGTTAACTGGACCGAAAACGGCTTGGTGGTCTCGGTCGATCCTTCCTATACTTTTGGCGTTGGCGGCGACCACACACTGACGGCTAACTTCGAGACGCAAACCTTCGATGTCAAGGTTACCATCGACCCAGAGGAAGCGGGGACAATCATCGGTGGAGGCATCTACAGCTACGGCGAAGAGGTCACATTGATCATCGACCGCAACGAAGACTGGGCCTTCCAAAACTGGACTGAAAACGGCGAGGTGGTCTCGGAAGAAATGACCTACACCTTCGTCATCACCAGCGACCGCGACTTAGTGGCCCACTTCATGTACACCGAAGGCATTGGCGAACAGCAGGCCGACGTCAGCCTCTACCCCAACCCCACCCAAGGCGAAGTGACGCTTGAGGGCGAAGGTCTGCAAGGTGTCCGCATCGTGAACGCCTTCGGCCAGACCGTCTACAACGCAAAGGTGGAAGGCGACCATATGCGCATCGACCTCTCAGGCATGGCCAAAGGCATCTATGTGATGCACATCGTCACCGCCAATGGCGAAACCGTTAGGCAGATCGTGGTGGAATAAGCCGATCAAAAATCTAACAGTGAAATCCCGTCAGCGATGGCGGGATTTTTTTACGCCTTGTGCAATTCCGAAATAAATTCTATCTTTGCACAGTGAAAAAAATAGCCGCAATGCCAAACATCTATTCATATTTTGGAATCATATTCAAGTTCTACTCAAATGACCACGAGCCTCTGCATGTTCATGCCATCAGCGGTGAATACGAAACCATCTTTGACATCATATTCGCCGACGGCAAACTGCTGGAATTAAAACGCCGGAAAAAAAGAGGCAAGGAGCATTTGCCTCCGGCCAAAATGGACATGGCTGAGAAATTTGTAAAAGAATATGCTCTCCGCATCTCTGAAAAATGGTACCAGTTTTTTGTTTTGAAGGCAGATGTTACCTGCGAAACCATCAACAAAAAAGTGTAATAGTTATGTATAAGATTGTAAATGCTGAATATGCAGGTGATTACAAATTGTTGATTACCTTTGAGGATGGCCAAAAGCGCTTAGCCGATTTCTATCGTTTTATCTCCAAAAGCCTACACCCTTCCATCCACAAATACATCGATAAAACATTGTTTCAGCAGTTTGAGATAGACGACTATGAAATCCATTGGGGAACACAATTCGACATTGACCCTTACGACATCTACTATGGTGAATTTGAGGCGGATGGCAGCCCTTATTTAACCGAAATAGAGGCATTAAAGACGCAATACGAGTTGGTGGAATAAAGCGCCAATAGTGAAATAAAAGCAAAGTGAGGTGACAAAACATTGCCACCTCACTTTTTTTCTCTATCTTTGAAGCCAAATTTTTGAACGAACTATGAAAATCAAATTCATCGGTGCGGCCCAAGAAGTGACGGGCAGCAAGCACCTTATCACCACCGACCACGGCAAGAAAATCTTGCTCGACTGCGGAATGTTCCAAGGCAAGGGCCTCGAAACCGATGCCGCCAACCGCAACATCATGGTCGACCCGAAGGAAATCGACTATATCATCCTCACCCATGCCCATATCGACCACTGCGGCCTGATACCTTATTTCTATAAGCTCGGCTTCCGTGGGCAAGTCGTCTGCACGGACGGCACAAAAGACCTGTGCAGCATCATGTTGCCTGACAGCGGCTTCATCCAGGAGAACGATATGGTGTGGTTCAACAAGAAACGCCGCAAGGAAGGTTTGCCGGCATTGCAACCCATCTACACCGAGAAAGACGCACGAGCCTGCATGGAACTGTTCGTCACCGTGGCCTACAACCGCTACCTCTACCTCGACAATAATATAAAGGTGAAGTTCAACAACACGGGGCACCTGCTCGGCAGCGGCTGCGCGATCATCGAAATCGACGAGGGCGGCAAGATGACCCGCATTGGCTACACGGGCGACATCGGGCGCGAATACAACTACCTGCTGCGCTCGCCCGAACCGTTCCCGCACTGCGACTACATCATCACCGAGGCAACCTACGGCAACCGCCTCCACAGCGACCGCGAAAACGCCGAACAACAGCTTTTGGAAATCATCTACCACACCTGCGTCGAGAAACGCGGCAAACTCATCATCCCTTCGTTTGCGGTCAGCCGCACACAAGAGATTGTGTATCTGCTGAATAACTTCTATAACGAGGGCAAACTGCCCGAGAAGATTCCGGTATTCGTCGACAGTCCCTTGGCCGTCAACGCCACCGAGGTGTTTCGTATGCACTTGGATGCCTTCAACGACGAGGTGAAAGACGTCATCGAATACGACCCCGACCCGTTTGGCTTCAACGGCTTGACCTTCGTGCGCGACATCAACCAATCGAAAGCCCTAAACGCCCGCAAGGAGCCTTGCATCATCATTTCCGCATCGGGCATGATGGAGGCCGGGCGCGTCAAGCACCACATCGCCAACAGCATCGAGAACCCCAACAACAGCATCTTGGCCATCGGCTATTGTGCACCTACCACTTTGGGCGCCAAGCTGTTGGAGAAGCCGACCCCCGACAAGGTGTCGATTTTTGGCATGGAGCACACCGTCAACGCCGAGATCTTCGAAATCGACGCTTTCAGCGGCCACGGCGACTACAAGGAACTCATCCACTACCTCAGCTGCCAAGACCCAAAGAAGGTGAAGAAGACCTTCATCGTGCACGGCGACCTTGAAGCGCAAGAATACTATCGTCGCCAGTTGCGCAAGGAAGGCTGGGACAACATCGTCATCCCAGAACAAGGCGAGACGTTTGAACTGAAATAAGTAGGTTGCCGTGCATGTCATTCCCGTGCAAATCTCCTATAGATTCCGATCGCACATATCCCTGCAAGGAATGACATAGGAGATTGAGTTGAACGGAATCTATGCACGGCAACGGATTTTTCACTATTTTTGCAAAAATTTTCCAAAATGGCACAAAAACCCAGCATTCCCAAAGGCACACGCGACTTCCTTCCAGAAGTCATGGTGCGCCGCAACTATATCTTCGACACGATTAAGACCGTGTTCAAACGTTTTGGTTTCCAACCGATTGAGACCCCTTCAATGGAAAACCTGAGCACCCTTTTGGGCAAATACGGCGACGAAGGCGACAAACTCCTCTTCCGCGTACTCAATTCGGGCGACTTCATGAGTGGTGTGGAGCAAAACGGTGAGCCGCTTGAATCGCTCAAGTTGGCCAGCAAAATCAGCGAGAAAGGCTTGCGTTACGACCTGACCGTGCCTTTCGCCCGTTTCGTCACGATGTATCGCGACCAAATCGCCTTCCCGTTCAAGCGCTACCAAATCCAACCCGTTTGGCGCGCCGACCGTCCGCAGAAAGGCCGTTACCGCGAGTTCTGCCAATGCGACGTCGACATCATCGGAAGCAATTCCTTGCTGAATGAAGCCGAGTTGGTGCAAATCGTCGACGAGGTCTTCAGCGCACTGAAAACCCGCGTCGCACTGAAAATCAACAACCGCAAGGTGCTGGCCGGCATCGCCGAATACATCGGCAAGCCTGAGGCTTTGGTCGACATCACCGTGGCCATCGACAAGCTCGACAAAATCGGCATTGAGGCCGTCAACGCGGAGCTCGCCGAGAAAGGCTTGGAAGCCGAAGCCATCGAGAAACTCCAGCCCATCCTTTTCATGAAAGGTGATACAAGAGAAAAACTCGCCCAACTGAAGCCATTGCTCAACAACGAAGTCGGCCAAAAAGGCATCGAGGAGTTGGAGACCTTGTTCGACTACATCAACGATATGGAACTCGGCATCACTACCGAACTCGACCTGACTTTGGCCCGTGGCCTGAACTACTACACAGGTGCCATCTTCGAGGTGAAAGCCTTGGACTTCGCCATCGGCAGCATCTCGGGCGGCGGTCGCTACGACAACCTGACGGGCATCTTCGGTCTGCCCAACGTGTCGGGCGTGGGCATCAGCTTCGGTGCCGACCGCATTTACGACGTTTTGGACGGCCTGAACCTCTTCCCCGAGACCATGTCGGAGAGCACCAAGGTCATCTTCCTCAACTTCGGCAAGAACGAGGAAAGATACTGCCTGAAGTACCTCAACCAAGTGCGCAAGCACGGCATCAACGCGGAAATCTATCCCGATGCCGCCAAGATCCAGAAACAGATGAAATATGCCGACCAACGCCACATCCCTGTCGTCATCATCGCTGGCGAACAAGAGATGGCCGAGGAGAAATTCACCGTCAAATTCATGAAAGAGGGAACTCAAACGGTGGTAGAAGCGAACAAATTAGTTGAAACGATAATGATTTAGCAAAAAGTTGGGTAACGACTCCCCCCTACCCCCCTCACAGAGGGGGACGCGCAAAGCGACGCGGGAGCAAAGCCCCGTAGGGGCGACAGCCAATAAGCAGGCGACGTAAGTCCCTGCATTTCACAGGCGACGTAAGTCCCTGCACTAAAAAGAAACACAACAAACACATAACAAATATGAACACCCATTACATCTCATCCAAAGAATTGACCTTCAAACAGGTAAACGAAATAATCACGAAAGGCTACAAGCTCGCCTTGAGCGACGACGCCATCGCACGCATCCAGAAATGCCGCGACTATCTTGACAAGAAGATGGAGAACCCCGAGAAACCCATCTACGGCGTGACCACCGGCTTCGGCTCGCTCTGCGACCACAGCATCTCGAAGGAAGACCTGAGCACCTTGCAGAAGAACTTAGTCATGTCGCACGCCTGCGGCACAGGCGAGATGGTGCCCGAGGAAATCATCCGCCTCATGCTATTATTAAAGGTACAAAGCCTTTCATACGGCAACAGCGGCGTGCAAGTGGTGACCGTCCAGCGCCTCATCGACTTCTTCAACAACGACGTGCTTCCCGTGGTCTACAACCAAGGCTCGCTCGGCGCTTCCGGCGACTTGGCACCTTTGGCCAACCTCATGCTGCCTCTGCTCGGTTTGGGCGAAGTGCATTATGAAGGCAAGATCGTTCCCGCTCAACAAGTCCTCGACAAGTTCGGCTGGCAGCCCATCACCTTACAATCGAAAGAAGGATTGGCCTTGCTCAACGGCACGCAGTTCATGAGCAGCTACGGCACTTACGTTTTACTGAAAGCCTTCCGTCTTAGTTACTTGGCCGACCTCATCGGCACCGTTTCTCTGGAAGCCTTCGATGGTCGCATCGAGCCTTTCTTCGACCAGGTGCACCAAATCCGTCACCACAACGGACAAATCGTCACCGCCAAGCGCGTACGTGAGTTCACCAAAGGCAGCGAGCTGATTGTCAGGGAGAAGAAACACGTCCAAGACCCCTACTCGTTCCGTTGCATGCCGCAGGTGCATGGTGCCTCGAAGGATGCCATCGACTACGTGGCCTCCGTCTTCAGCGAGGAAATCAACGCCGTCACCGACAACCCAACCATCTTCCCTGACGACGACTTGGTCATCAGCGCGGGCAACTTCCACGGTCAGCCTTTGGCCATCACTTTGGACTTCTTGGCCATCGCCATGGCTGAGTTGGGCAACATCAGCGAGCGTCGTATCTACCAGCTCATCAGCGGCAAGCGCGACCTTCCGTCGTTCCTCGTCGCCGAGCCTGGACTGAACAGCGGCTTCATGATCCCGCAATATGCAGCCGCCAGCATCGTCAGCCAAAGCAAGCAACTCTGCACACCCGCCTCAGTCGACAGCATTGAGTCATCGCAAGGTCAGGAAGACCACGTCAGCATGGGCGCCAACGCCGCCACCAAGGCTTTGCGCGTGGCCGAAAACCTTGAGCGCGTTCTTGCCATCGAGCTGTTCAACGCTTCGCAGGCTTTGGAATTCCGCCGTCCGCTGAAGTCATCGCCCTGCATCGAGCAGTTTGTGGCCGAATACCGCAAGCACGTGGAATTTGTGCGCGTCGACAAGGTGATGTACACCGAGATTGCCAAGAGCGTGCAGTTCGTGAAGGACTACCCGCTGGATTTTGATGTTTTGAAGAACGAATAATTATAGGTTGTAGGGCTGTCGTATTACGGCAGCCGCATGAAATTCAAGGCGGCTGCCACAATGTGACAGCCCTACAAGCCAAACGAAAAAAATGGGAACCACCAACGCCACACCACAACCCAAGCGCCCATTGGGGATGACCATCCTCCTCGTGCTGTCGTTCCTCAACGCCGTCCTCAACATCTTCAGTTCCATCATCATGTTTGTTGGTACGCCAATGATTGCCGAGATGGTGAAGACAGGACAATTAGAGGAGACAATGGCTCCTTTCCTGACCACGGCCAACGAAGAAATGCGAACCGCTATGATGGATTCGATGACCGCCTTGGCTGGTATCAAGCCCGTTTATTATCTGCTTATGTTAGTGTTGTTTGTGGTCTCACTGGCAGGTGTTGTCAAAATGCTGAGACTCAACAAGTCAGGGCTTCATTTCTACGCCATCTCACAAATCCTGATGCTTATCGTTTCTTCCATCTACAAATACCCATTGATGCACCCATCGCCTTTCATGACCGACTTGCTACTCACCTGCATGTTCATTGCCGTCTACTACCTGTATTTCAAGCGAATGGAGATGGAAAACATGAAAAACACCCCCAACACCCTTGAAGAATGAAAGAGCGCGAAGGAAAGATTTTCAACCTGAAGCCCGAGCTGACCCTTGCGATGAAGTTAGCGGCCACTTTTGCCATCACTTACTATGGCTTGATGCTTGTGTATGAAATCTTTACCTTGATATACAGCCGTTATTTCATCGACTCCTATTATTTCAACAACGGTGATTTGGCCCAAGGCAAAAAAGAGCTTTGGATACAAATCATCCAACTTGCATTATCCACAATATTGGTTTTCAGCCTGATACAAATCTTCAGAAAGAAAGTGCACGGCAAAGCCATTTTTTTGACAGCGTCATTGGCATTAATTGTCTTCCAGCTGATGGTCACAGGGCCTATGCCTATGGTAAAATACATCCTTGAGGTTTTGCTCGTGCTCATCATCGCGCCAATCCGAGTGAAGAAAAAACTCAAACTGAAAGGCGGGAAGCTACAATTAGAACCCGTGGAAAACGCTGTAAACCAAGCAGAAGAAAATGCCGAGGCTAACGAAGCATCATCGCAGCCCGACGCACAGCCTTGACGAAGATTTCCACTTCCTCCAAAGTATTATACAACGCAAACGAAGCCCTCACTGTACCCGGAATGCCAAAACGCGTCATGACCGGCTCGGCGCAATGGTGACCTGTGCGTACAGCCACACCCATCTTGTCGATAATCGTGCCCAAATCGTAAGGATGGATACCTTCGATGATGAACGAAACTAGTCCACTCCGTTGCGCCGCCTCTCCGATGAAACGTATGCCTTCAATCCCCGAAAGTTGTTGGATAGCCATTTGTAGAAGTCGGGCTTCGTGTTGCTCAACTTCTTTCCTATCAATGCTTTGCAAAAAATGAATAGCTGTTTCCAAACCTAAAGCCGCACCCACATTGGGTGTGCCAGCCTCGAATTTGTAGGGCAAAACGTTGAAAGTAGTTTTCTCAAAACTCACCGTGTCGACCATCTCGCCTCCGAACTGATAAGGCGGCAACTTCTCCAACCACTCAGCCTTGCCATACAAACCGCCAATACCCATCGGGGCGTACATCTTATGCCCCGAAAACACGAAGAAATCGCAGTCAAGGTCTTGAACATCAATGGGATGGTGAGCAATGGACTGGGCACCGTCAACGACAACGGGAATGCCGTATTCATGCGCCATCTGCACCATCTGCTTTACAGGATTGACGGTTCCCAACACATTGGAAATGTGGGCAATTGAAACGACCATTGGCCGTTCTTTGAGCAATTCCTCATAGCGGTTCAAGTCCAAAACGCCCTTATCGTCCATTGGGACGACAAGCAACTGACCGTCATGCCTTTGCACCATCTGCTGCCACGGCACAAGGTTGGAGTGGTGCTCCATAGCTGTGACCAGCACCTTATCGCCTTCTCCGATGCAATAATGCTCGAAAGCAGTCGCCAACAGGTTCAACGACTCGGTTGTGCCACGCGTGAAGATGATTTCACGGGCTTCCTTGGCATGGATGAAATCAGCCACGGTTTGGCGAGCGTGTTCGTATGCCTCCGTCGCTTTTTGGCTTAGATAATGCACGCCACGGTGGATATTGCAGTTCTCATGCAGGTAATAGTTGCGCTCGCGTTCAATGACACATATCGGTTTTTGCGTGGTGGCCGCATTGTCGAAATAGACCAATGGTTTGCCATAGACCTGCTGGTCAAGGACGGGGAATTGATTCCTTATTGCTGTGATATCCATCATTTTTCTTTTCTAACAAAACATACAAAACCATCAAAACCGCCATTTCTTTTGAGCTTTGCAACGGCTGCCAACCGGCTCCCGTCGCCTCTCCGCCTACGGCGGCTAAGAGCCTCATGAAATCTTCGGGCATCCGTAAGGATGCGTTGGGGAAGCGAGCCAGTTGGACGCTTCCCTTCTTGCAACAAGGTTTTGTGAGTTTTGCCGGTTTTGTTCCATTAAATCTTCGAATAATCAATATCAAAATTATATTCCTTCGGATGGCTGCAACGCAACACGCAGTTCTCGCAGCTCGACAGCTCACCGCGCAGGCGACGTTTGATCATGTCGTCGATATGTTCGTGCAGCATCTCGTTGCCAATGTGGTTGCTCACCTCGGCAGCAAAGGCATACATCAACAATATCCTTGCGTTAGCTTTGCTGATACCACGCTGACGCATGTAGAACATCGCTTCCTGGTCGAGTTGGCCGGTGGAGGTGCCGTGCGAGCATTTCACGTCATCGGCATAAATCTCAAGGAACGGCTGGCTGTTGATTTTTGCAGTCGGCGTCAGGATGATATTGCTGTTGTTTTGATGCGCATCGGTCTTTTGCGCGTCTTTGGCCACATACACATGTCCGTTGAAAATGCCCGTGGCCTCATCGTCCAAAACGCCTTTGAACTTCTCGTTGCTCGTGCAATGCGGCACGTTGTGGTTCACCTTCAGATAGTTCTCCACGTGCTGTTTCTTGTCGATGAGATAAAGTCCATACACTTGGGTATCAGCGCCTTCACCGTCCAAATCAATGTGATAGGTATTGCGCACATCGCCGCCATTGAAGGTGATGACCACGATCTTCAGGCGACTGTCGGCCATCTGCCTGACCTTGAATTCGCGTTGGATGGAAGCCTCGTTGCTGATGTTTTGAAGCACATACAACTCAAGACTCGCGTTTTCGTTGAGGACGATTTCGGCCACTTTCGGTTCAGCCGAGAGATGTGCATCGTCGTCATACTCAATGATTTCGCGACTTTGGTTGGCAGCTATGATAAGTTGGTTGTCCATAGTCAAAGTTCCTTAATCCATTCGTAGCCTTTTTCTTCGAGTTCGAGGGCGAGGTTCTTGCCACCCGTCTTGACGATGCGCCCGTCGTACATCACATGGACGAAGTCGGGGACGATGTAGTCCAACAAACGCTGATAGTGCGTGATGACCACGAAAGCGTTTTCGGCGTTGTGCAACTGGTTAACACCATGAGCCACAATGCGTAAGGCATCAATATCCAAGCCCGAGTCAGTCTCGTCAAGGATGGCGAGGCTCGGCTCAAGCATGGCCATTTGGAAGATTTCGTTTTTCTTCTTTTCGCCGCCGCTGTAGCCCACGTTGACGAAACGGTTTTGCAGCTTCTCGGTGATTTCCACCATGGCCTGCTTCTCCTTCATCAACTTCATGAACTCGATGGTGCTCATCGGTGCAAGTCCTTGATACTCACGCTTCGAGTTGACGGCGGTGCGCATGAAGTTCTGTATGCTCACGCCAGGAATCTCGACGGGATACTGGAAACTGAGGAAGATGCCTTCGTTGGCGCGGTCCTCGGGCGACATCCCAACGATGTTCTTGCCCTTGTACCAAATCTCGCCTTCTGTGATTTCGTACCCATCGCGCCCCGTGATGGCCGCTGCAAGGGTGCTTTTACCGGTTCCGTTGGGTCCCATGATGGCGTGCACTTCGCCAGCGTTGACACCCAGATTCAATCCTTTCAGGATTTCCTTGCCTCCGATGGAGACGTGTAGATTTTTGATATTCAGTAGCATATAATTCGTGATTTAATATTCAAAATTTAAAATTCAAAATTAGCCAACGCTGCCCTCCAAGGTGATTGACAATAATTTCTGCGCTTCAACCGCAAATTCCATAGGCAGTTTATTCAACACATCCTTGGCGTAGCCGTTGACAATCAGTCCGATGGCTTTCTCAGTCGGGATGCCGCGCTGCTGACAGTAGAAGAGCTGGTCCTCAGAGATTTTCGAGGTGGTGGCTTCGTGTTCGAGGATGCTGCTGTCGTTGCCGCACTCGACGTAGGGCCATGTGTGGGCACCGCATTGGTCGCCTAACAATAAGGAATCGCATTGCGAATAGTTGCGGGCATTTTCAGCTTTGGCGGCTACCCTTACCAAGCCACGATAGCCGTTTTGGCTGTGGCCGGCAGAGATGCCTTTTGAGATAATGGTGCTGCGGGTATTTTTGCCCAAGTGGATCATCTTCGTGCCCGTATCGGCTTGTTGGTAGTTGTTGGTCACAGCAACGGAGTAGAACTCGCCCACCGAGTTGTCACCCAGCAGCACACAGCCCGGGTATTTCCAAGTGATGGCCGAACCCGTCTCGACCTGCGTCCAAGAAATCTTGGAGCGGTCGCCACGGCAGAGACCACGCTTTGTGACGAGGTTATATACACCACCTTTGCCGTCCTTATCGCCTGGGTACCAATTCTGTACGGTCGAATATTTCACCTCGGCATCGGTCTCGGCAATGATTTCGACGATGGCGGCATGAAGCTGGTTTTCATCGCGTTGCGGAGCAGTGCAGCCTTCCATGTAGCTCACATACGCACCTTCGTCGGCCACGATGAGCGTACGCTCAAACTGGCCTGTGTTGGCCGCGTTGATGCGGAAATAAGTCGACAATTCCAACGGGCAACGCACACCTTTCGGGATGTAGCAGAACGAGCCGTCGCTGAAGACCGCCGAATTCAAAGCGGCAAAGAAATTGTCGGTGTAAGGCACCACCTTTCCGAGATATTTCTTCACCAAGTCGGGATGTTGCTTCACCGCCTCGCTGAACGACATGAAGATGACACCGTGCTTCGAGAGCGTCTCCTGGAAGGTCGTCTTCACCGAGGTCGAGTCCATCACCGCATCGACAGCCACGCCTGATAGCTTCTTCTGCTCATCGAGAGAGATGCCGAGTTTGTCGAAAGTGGCCAACAGTTCGGGGTCCACCTCGTCGAGGCTTTGCTTTTCCTGACGTTTGCGTGGTGCAGCGTAATAGATAATGTCTTGGTAATCAATTTCTGGAAGGTCGAGATGCGCCCAGTTGGGTTGCTTGAGTGTCTGCCAATGGCGGAAGGCCTTCAGGCGGAATTCCAAAAGCCATTCGGGTTCTTCTTTCTTCTTGGAAATGAGGCGGATGATATCCTCGTTCAAGCCTTTCGGCACAAAATCGGTCTCAATGTCGGTCACGAAGCCGTATTCATACTCCTTGTTCGTGACTTCGCTGATGATATTTTCGTTCGGATGCTGATCCATGATTGACGGTATTTTGACTTAGGACTAAGGGCTTAAGACTTAGGGCTGTAACCTCCTCTCGCGTCTCGTGTCTCGAAGTCTCGTGTCTTATTAAGAATGATTTCAAATTAGGCCGCAAAGATAAAACATTCCTTTGATTCGACGCGTATCATTTGGCACAAAAATCACCATTAATTCATCACGAATTAGCATCAATTGATTTTACAGCGGGGAATCGCGCCGTCTACCATGAGCGGGGATTGAAATCGCCTGATGACATCTCGTCACCCTTTGACTTCGTCGAAATGCTCTGCATTGATTTCATCGAAATGCTTTGCATTCGGCGAAGCCAATCTGCGATTTCAGAGTAGCTAATCTTCGATTTCAGGGTTCCCACTGGCCCGCCGCCCCCCACAGTCGCGGAGCGACGGCGGACATTAAGCAGGGGTGAAGTCGCAAGGACGAGAACCCCTGCATCCCTGCGCCCCTGCGCCCCTGCCACACAAAATGAGGCTGCCACGGTGTGACAGCCCTACAGCCCCACCGCGTCTGAAAGACGCAACGTCCCGTAAGCGCCCCCCGACAGGCCTCATCATGTCGAGGTCTGCGTCCCGCAGACCATACCGACGCCAAGCATTCCAGTCTGCGGGACGCAGACCACGACAAAAAAGATAACAAGTCCGCAAGGACGGGAGACACGATAAGATGCTGCAAATCTTATGGAACGAACCTACATCCTTTGGTCGATTTCCATCATTATTTGATCAAGGAATTGTTCTGAAACGTTTTCCATCTCGCTCTTGTCATAAATGTAGAGAAACGAAATGCACGTGTCCTCTATAGTCAATCGGATGATGACCCGCCCTCCTCCTCTTTTCCCTTTCCCTTTTGAAGCGATGGACAGCCTAACCTTTCGCATTCCATCATAAAGTTCAGCTCCTTGAAAAGGGTTCGCTTGCAGGGAAAGCAACAAATCCTTGAAGTCATCCGATAAAGAATGGTAGCGTTTCTTCAACCGTTTAAACGCCTTTTGAAACTCTTCAGAAAACCGAATCTCCTTAATCATAGTGAATCAACGAAATCCATTGCCTCTGCCACACTCATTGAAGGAGCAGACTCACATTCGCGTTTTGCCTTGGCCACGGCCATCGCCACACGATAGGCGGTTTCCAATTCCATTAAACGATTCCATCTTGCATTGGTCAGACGGACAGTAATGGTTCTCGGTGTTTTCTCAAGTACACACATGACAATTCGTTTATTTGCCTGCAAAAATAATCATTTTTTCCTAAAACCAACACATTTCCAAGAAAAACACAAAGCCCCCACAGTCGCGGAGCGACGGCGGACATTAAGCAGGGGTGAAGTCCGCAAGGACGGGAGCCCCTGCCCTTGCACGGCTACTACAAGGAGTGGCAATATAACCTGGATTGCTTCGTGCCTCGCAATGACGCAAAGCGACGCAGAGCGGGACAACAGCCCCCCCGCGTCTGAAAGACGCAACCTCCCGTAACCGTAGGACAGCGACCTACGGCAGTTCCCCGGCAGGCAGCTCCCCGGTAGGGACAGCGGGTCTTGACCCGCTGACGCTGCCGCCGTCCATCCTACCGCAATAAAACACATAGAGACGCCACAATGTGACGTCTCTACGATCTTCATGCGGGAATGGAAAATCTCCCTTCCCACGGCTTGCGGAATCGGAAATCCCGCCTCCTTGCTAACCGCTTAGTTGGCATCCCACACCAAACGGACAGAGCAGCCATAACAAGTCCGAATGAACGGACCACCCTGCCACGAGAAAAAACAGGCAAAACACATCCGTGGCCGAATTTTAATCCAAAAAACACTATCTTTGCCTTCCCAAATCCCGATGAATTATGGCAAATGAAAGCAAGAACAGAGTGAAACTGAACAAGGAATACCGACGCATAGGCTCCATTTCCAAGACGGCTCTCGCCAAAGTGAATGAGTATTTCGAGGTACCTGCCGACGCCACAGACATCCGCTCAAACACCGACAACATGCTAAAACACAACAAAGGCCATCTTGCAGCGCTTGAAAAAGCTCTTGACGAATTGGGCATAACGAAAGAAGGTTATGCGGAATACATCGCAAAAAACTTCAATCAAATCCGACTTGGCAACAAACCGCGCTCGCTTGTGTTGGTCGTCAGAAATGAATCAACAAGCCATCTTGCAGCTGTTCATTTGTATTTCGACAAAAACGAGAACTTTTGGCTTGTCAAGTCGGTGCATGCGGAGCGTTTGGCCGACCTTGAACGCATGACTTTGGTTTGGGAGAAATAAAAGAGGGGGTTGCCAACAACACCCCCCAAGTCGCTTGCCCGACCTGTCCGTTAACCACCCAACGCACAATAATGCAAGATGCGAGGGCTTTGGCAGATGGACACCGCAAAATTACAAACTTTTTCCCATCCCACAAGTGTTTCCGAAAAAAAAAACATTTCCTCGTATTCTCCACTTCTTATTATCTTTGCAATCCATAAACACACAAGCCCATGCAAACCGCAGACATCACCCCTGATTATCTTCTCGAAAATGACATCAGCCCTGATGGACTGTTGTTCAGCCAATTCCATCTCCCCTACAACCCAAAACTGAAGGATTTCAGCCGCGACTTGAGAAACAACGGCGAGAAGTCCGAAGCCATGCTGTGGAAACGTCTCAAGTCGAAGCAGACCGGATATGCCTTTGCCAGGCAGAAGCCCATACTAAATTATATTGCAGACTTCTATTGCAAGGAACTGGACTTGGTGGTCGAGATTGACGGTGCATCACATTTCACGGCGGAAGCTCGTCTTCGCGACAAGGAAAGAGACAGGCAAATGAGGACTATAGGGCTGGTGGTTGTGAGGGTCAATGACGGCGACGTACGCAGGGATGCTGACAGAGTTGCGGCTTACATTAAGGAACAGTGTGAGTTGATTAAGGGAAGGAAAGATGGAAGCGAGCTAGGGTTTTGAACCCCCCGACCCCCTTTTTACTCCCCCTGCCCCCTCAAGAGGGGGAGGGGGACACCTGCCGGCTGCCAACCTACCGGACGCGAGCCTTCCAGACCCAAACCCTGCGCCGCTTTGCGCCTCCCCCTTTTAAGGGGG
>OCTW011500915.1_pt1 | contig 33125 bp, 32 predicted proteins | sample 1539671 | NCBI WGS metagenome assembly OCTW01 (sample SAMN02144230, study PRJEB22623) | gut metagenome | biome: sheep rumen | host: Ovis aries | place: New Zealand
TCGCGGTCTATAACAGCACATTTCCAGAATCTTTCCAGAATATCCAGATATTTTTTATCACCAGTTACTTCGTAGAGTTTTGCAGCTCCGTGAATAAAAGGAATGCTGGCGTTCTGGTGGTTATTTGTCAGCGGATCTTTGCCCTTGAGTAAATCATCAAAAATTGAAGGATTTGAATAACGTTCTGCAAGAGTCTGATACTTAGGTTTGTTTGTAAGGCGGAAAAGTTCTTCCCATACTTCAATCATTCCGCCTTGTTCCCCTTTGTAGATGGCAGCAGGATTATCACTCTTCAGAACTTTATCTGTCCATTTTATATACCAGTCTGCAAGATTGTTTAAAATTGTAAGGGCCTTTCGGTTTCCTGCGTATTTATTGGCATCAATCAGTCCCATAATCAACTTATGCATTGTGTATTGTGGAGACCATATGTATTCTTTTTTTTCCAGCTTTGTAAAATATTTTTCTGGGAAAGGACCAATCCATTTTCCTCCGTTTAATTTCTGGCAACGGTCTAATTCTTCTATTATCAGGTTTACTTTTGCCTTTAGTTCTGCATCATCATTTATTGCAACCAGCATAGATGCGGCAGAAAGCCAGTGTCCCAAAAAGTGTCCTCTAAGCTGGCAGGTAGGAGCTTCCCAACCCCAATGAATATTTGCTTTGGAAGGATCTTCAATTATCTGTAGGCCTGGAATTACTACGCCTGCTTCCCAATAAAAGTTCTGTAAAAGGCATTGAGGGTCTAAACTCATTAAATATTTACGATTTAAGTTTACACGTTCTGTAAATATGCCTGGTAAAAGTTTTACCTTTCCGTTTTCAATAGAATTAATCATTAGTTTCTCCTGAGATGTTTCAATTGAACAAAATATAGGTAGAGTTTTTTCTATTTATTATAATATTACTTAATAAAATTTGTATTTTTTTTTAAGAAATTTGTTGACGAATTTATGTCCAAATCAGTAATTTTAAACTTGATAAAGAAAAACAATGATAATTGTGGTTTTGAGGTGTTTATTTAATGGCTGACGAGAAAGAAAAGGCTGAAGATCAGACTGAAGAAACAAAATCTCAGACAGAATCTGATGATTCAGAAAATTCTGAGACTCAGGCTCAAGAGGCAGCTTCAAATGGAGATTCTACAGAAGAAAAATCTGAAGAAGCAAAAGAAGTAACTCCAGAAGAAAGAATTGCCGAGCTTGAAAAAGAAATTGCAGATTTGAAGAGCCAGGCACTTTATAAGGCTGCTGAAAATGACAACTGGCGTAAAAGGATGATGCAGCAGAAGGATGAAGCTGTTGCTTATGCTAATGCTTCTTTGCTGGGTGACTTGCTTGATAGTCTTGATAACTTTGACCGTACTCTTGATGCGGCAAAGGATGCAAAAGATGCTAAATCAATTGCAGATGGTATCAAGATGATTAACAAGGGTCTTGTAAAAATGCTTGAAGACAAATATGGCCTTGTTGCTTATGGAAAAGAAGGCGATGACTTCAATCCAGATGAACATGAAGCAATTGGCCGTGTTGAAGATGAAAAGGCAAAGAAACAGACCTTGGAACAGGTTTATCTTAAGGGCTACAAACTTAAGGATAAAGTTATTAGACATGCGAAGGTTATGGTAAAAGTACCAGTTTCAAAATAGCAAGCTATTTTGAAACACGAGTTTTGCAAGCAAAACTCGCAGAATATTCAGTGTAGTAAATTAGAAAGCGAGGTATATAAAATGGGTAAGATTATAGGTATTGACTTAGGAACAACAAACTCTTGTGTATCTGTAATGGAAAATGGAGAGCCAGTTGTAATTCAGAATTCTGAAGGTGGACGTACAACTCCTTCTATCGTTGGTTTTACATCTCAGGGAGATCGTATTGTTGGTGCATCTGCAAAACGTCAGATGGTTACAAATCCAAAGAACACAGTTTATTCAGTAAAACGTCTTATTGGACATAGATTTTCTGAACTTCAGGGAGAAGCAACAAAGCTTCCTTATAAAGTAATTGATAATGGTGCAGACTGTCGTGTTGAAGTTGAAGATAACGGATCAAAGAAACAGTATTCACCACAGGAAATTTCAGCATTCATTCTTCAGAAAATGAAGAAAACTGCAGAAGACTATCTTGGAGCAGAAGTTACAGATGCTGTAATTACAGTTCCTGCTTACTTCAATGACTCTCAGCGTCAGGCTACTAAAGATGCTGGTAAAATTGCCGGATTGAACGTTCAGCGTATTATTAACGAACCAACAGCTGCTGCTTTGGCTTTCGGTTTCAAACAGGATCAGGACAAAGAAAAGACAATCGCTGTATATGATCTTGGTGGTGGTACATTCGATATTTCTATTCTTGAATTGGCTGACGGTGTATTCGAAGTTAAATCTACAAATGGTGATACACACCTTGGTGGAGATGACTGGGACCGTGCAATTGTAAACTGGCTTATTGCTGAATTCAAAAAGGATACAGGAATTGACCTTTCTGGTGATCCAATGGCTATGCAGCGTCTTCGTGAAGCAGCTGAAAATGCAAAGATTTCTTTGTCTAACCAGACAACTGCAGATATCAACCTTCCATTTATTACAGCTGATGCAACAGGTCCAAAACACTTGCAGAAGTCTTTGACTCGTGCACAGTTTGAACAGATGACAGATGACTTGTTCGAAAGAACAAAGGAACCTTGTCGTAAGGCTTTGGCAGATGCAGGTCTTACTGCTGATAAGATTGATGAAGTACTCCTCGTTGGTGGTTCTTCTCGTATGCCAAAAGTACAGGACGTTGTTAAGGCAATCTTCGGAAAAGAAGGTTCTCGTGCAGTAAACCCAGATGAAGCAGTTGCAATTGGTGCTGCAATTCAGGGTGGTGTACTCCAGGGTGATGTAAAAGATGTTCTCCTTCTTGATGTAACACCTCTTTCACTTGGTATTGAAACAATGGGTGGAGTTATGACAAAACTCATCCCAAGAAATACAACAATTCCTACAAAGAAGAGCCAGATCTTCTCTACAGCTGCTGATGGACAGACTGCTGTATCAATTCACGTACTCCAGGGTGAACGTGAAATGGCTGCTCAGAACCGTACTCTTGGAAACTTTGACCTTGTAGGTATTCCAGCCGCTCCTCGTGGTGTTCCACAGATTGAAGTTACATTCGATATCGATGCAAACGGTATTGTTCATGTATCTGCAAAGGATCTTGGAACTGGTAAGGAACAGCACATCCAGATTACTTCTTCTTCAGGATTGAGCGAAGAAGAAATCAACCGCATGGTAAAAGATGCAGAAGCAAATGCTGCCGCTGATAAAGAAAAGAGAGAAGCTGTTGATGCAAAGAACGAAGCTGATAGCTTGATTTATGCTACAGAAAAGTCTATCAAAGATCTTGGAGACAAGATTGATGGTGCAGAAAAGCAGAAAGTTGAAGATGCTATTGCAGCTTTGAAACAGGCTTTACAGAGCGAAAATGTTGCAGACATCAAAGCTAAGACAGAAGAATTGAAGAATGCTTCTTACAAGATTGCAGAAGAACTTTACAAGCAGCAGGGTGCTCAGGGAGCTCAGCCAGGTGCTGAAGCTGGTCCTCAAGCTGATCCAAATGCTGCAGGTTCTGCTGGCGAATCTGAAGAAAAGAAGTCAGGCTTCAACAAAGATTCAGCAGATGATGTTGAATACGAAGTAAAGGATAACGACTAATAAAGCATATTAGATTATCTTAAATTGAAAACGCTCTGTTGTTGAAGACAGGGCGTTTTTTTGATAGATTAACTTAATTTATTTTTGATTAAACGGATATAGAAAATGGCAGCAAAACGCGATTATTATGAAGTATTAGGTGTTGACAAATCAGCTGATCAGGAAGCAATTAAAAAGGCTTACCGTAAACTTGCTATTAAGTATCACCCAGATAGAAACCCTGGCGATAAAGAAGCTGAAGAAAAATTCCGAGAAGCAACAGAAGCTTACGAAGTTCTTTCGGATGAAAAGAAGCGCCCAATTTATGATCAATATGGTTTTGCAGGTCTTGACGGTGCTGCAGGCGGTGGTGGTGCAGGCTATTCTCATGCCTTCCATGACTTCAGCGACTTGTTCGGTGGTGCCGGCGGTGGCTTCTCAGATATTTTCGATAGTATTTTTGGCGGTGGTTTCTCTGGAGGTTCTTCTTCAAGATCAAGAAGAGGTCCTGTATCTGGAGCCAGCTTAAGATATGATCTTCATATTAAATTTAAAGATGCAGTATACGGAACTGAAGCTGATATAAGTTTTAAGCATAACGAAGTTTGTCCTTCTTGTAATGGAAGTGGTGGAGCTGCAGGTTCTTCTCGTAAGACTTGTCCAACTTGTAATGGAATGGGACAGGTTCGTCAGGGAAATGGTTTCTTCTCTATCCAGCAGACTTGTCCAAAGTGTGGAGGACGTGGAACTGTTATTGATAAGCCTTGTGCAACTTGCCGTGGAAGTGGTCTTGTAGAAAAATCAAAGACAGTTTCTCTTAAAATTCCAGCAGGTGTTGATGATGGAAAACGTCTTGTTCTCCGTGGTTTAGGTGATGCAGGAGAAAATGGTGGACCAGCTGGAGACTTAGTAGTTGTATTACATGTTGATTCACATCCATTATTTGAACGCGAAGGTTCAGATTTGTATTGTGCTGTTCCTATTTCCATTGCTCAGGCCGCTCTTGGTTGCGAGATTAGCATTTCTGCTCTTGATGGAAAAAAGATTGCTATTAAGATTCCAGAAGGAACTTCTAGTGGAAAACTTCTTAGAATTAAGGGAGAAGGTGTACCACTTTCTGGTTCTGGTCGTAAGGGCGATTTGTATGTAAAGGTTATTGTAAAAACTCCAAGTCATCTTTCTTCAAAACAGAAGGAATTGCTTAAGCAGTACCTTGAACTTGAAAATCCTCCAAAAGAAGCTGAGCTGATTAATCTTTCTAAATTGGAATAGAATTATAAGTTCGAATATTTTATATCCTAATTTATAAGGAGATTTGTCTTTCGTAGATAAATCTCCTTATTTATTTCTGTGTTTTAAACTTTTTCCGCAATTATGCCGATTATATGTTAGAATAGTATAAATATATTTAAAAAAATTATGCTATCTTAGAGGTAAATATGTATAAAACACGGAAAAAAATTGTATTAACTAGCGTTTATATTCTTTCAGTCATATTTTTTATTTTTATTTGTTTAGCACTTTTGCCTACCAAAACAGTTGCAGTTTTACCAAAAGTTTCTTTTACTATTACAGCTCTGGTATTCCTTGTAATAACCTTTTGGGGTAACAGAATTAGAGCCTGGTTATTAGCAAAAGTTAGACATGATACTTTGGAAACCGGTGAAACTGTTATTTTAAATGACTTTATCAATAAGCTGCGTTTCTGTTACTCTCTTGAAGACTTTTATGTAACACTTGGTGATATTCTTGAAAAGCAGGGTGACTGTTCCGTTTTATTTGTAGATCGTTCTAAAAACTATATCCTCTATAATAGCCCAAATCGTAATGCAACATCAGAATACAATAGAACCAAACTTGACCAGAACTTTACTGAAAGCTGGCCTGATGGATTTTATTTCTTTGATCGTCACATCGGTGTAACAACAAAATATAAAAAAGCTCGTGGTTTCTTTATGGTATTTGATAACCAGCATCTTTATGTTTTCTGTCGTTATACAAAACTTTTTGATCTTGATGTTTATGGCAGATTGTTCGAGGAATACAAACGATTTATTTCTCGTACAAGAACAATTACAACTTTGTCAGAAATTTCTGCTACAACAAAGGAATGGGAACAGCTGGCTATTACACAACAGTCCTTCCTTCCTCAGAAAATTCCAAACATCTCTAAGCTTAAGATTGCAACTTACTACCGTCCATTGGTAAACGTTTCCGGTGACTATTATTCAATTCTTCCAATTGATGCAAATAAAACTTTGCTCATGCTTGGAGACGTATCAGGTAAAGGACTTCCTGCCGCCCTTATCATGGGTCTGGTAATGAACACAGTAAAGATTATTGAAGATAAGGAAGATCTCGTTGGAGTTCTACATTCAATCGATAAGGCTATTAAGGGCATGCACTTACAGGATAAATATACCGTATTGTTCCTGAGTGTCGTTGATACAGAACGTATGCGTATCCGTTATATCAATGCGTCTATGTCTGACCCAATTATTTTGTCTCCTTCTCCAGATGGATACAGAATTAAGCCTCTTACTTCAAATGCATCCCTTATTGGTATTTTGGATGTAGGTGATGTTACTGTTCAGGAAAAACGCCTCTTCCGTGGTGATACCATTTTGATGGCAACCGATGGTGTTTCTGAAGTTATGGATGATGATGGTGTTGAACTTGGTGATACAGATATTTACAAAAAGACTTTGATGGCCGGTGCTGCTAAGTCTCCTCAGGAAATGGTAAATGATATTGTTGATTTGATTATGAAGTACAACGGAGATAAAAAACTTCATGATGACGTTACTATGATGATAGCAAAGGTAGGTTACTAATATGATTTATTTGATTCTTAATATTGCTGTTACAGTTTTTCTTGGATTTTTTACTCACCTTATAGATAATAAAGTAAAAAGTGATAATGTTGGTGTTAGTTCTTTCGCAATTGCAATGCTCCTTACAACAATTGAAGCAGGACTTTTTTCATTGATTCTTTTCTTGAAAAGCGTGTGGTTTGAGGCAATGACAGTTGCAACAATGAAGATTATGTTCAGCCTTGAATCCTTCTTCTTTACAACATTAAGTTTTGGTTTAATAAGTCTTGGAATGCAGAAAAAGAAGTCAATTGTAACTTTGATAAAATTTGCATTTTACATTTTTGGAGTAATTTTAGTTTTTACACAGTTTTCAACAATTGAAGTTTCAAATGAAAGCGGAGTTGTAATTGTTTCAGAATATCTTTTTGCAGAACCTGCAAGAAAGTTTTTCCCTTGGACTTGGGTAACTGTATACAATGCAATTTATAAATATATTCTTCCTGCAATATGTTTCATTTTCCTGCTTGTTTTCCAGGAAGATAAAGCAAGCCAAATTGAAAAGTACCAGTCATTGATGATTGGAGAAGGCTTTGTTCTCATGTGGGCAATTAATGCAATAATTAATTATATTTCTGCAAGTGATCCATCCTTCTCTTTACTTTTTATATATGCTTATCTTTTCCTTTATGTAGTACTTTATATTTCTTTGACAAAGACTGCTGTTCCTTCTGGAAAAGCAATGTTTGTAACTGTAATTAAATCATTAATTTCTTATTTAATACCTGCGGGAGTAATTGGAGTTGTATGTTACTTCTCTCAGGCAAAAAATGGTGGCGTTTCTGGACAATACCTGGCTTTGTTCTGTGTTGCAGCTTTTATATGTGTAGTATTTGCACTTTGGATTTCTTCTATACTTTCTACATCGACAAGACTTTATACAGCAGATTACGAGGCTGCTCTGGAAAAAGACCTTGCAGGAATTGAATATAAAGATGTTGAAATGGATGAGGTAACTACCCGAATGTACGAAATTTTCCGTAGAAATGTAGAAGCTTCATCTGTAAATGTATACATTCTTTCTGGTCAGAACGAACTTGATATAGCTTATTCTTCTAATCAGATGAATAATAAGATTTCCTTAAACAATCCAATTTTTGATAACCTCTTAAACATTGGTCGTTCTATTGTAGTTCAGTCTCAGCTTGAAAAAGAGCATGAACTTTCGGTTGTAGAAGAAGGATTAAAAAAGTTCTTTCAGGAAACCCGTTCAGATGCCATCTTTATCTTAAATGAAGGTCACAATATCTTTGGTCTTATCACTCTTGGTAAAAAGGTTTCTGGTGACCACTATAAGGAATATGACTACAACGTATTTGTAAAACTTTATTCATACTTCTTCGTATTCGGATATTACATGCGTAACATTGCCAATAAAGATATTATGGGTATTGTAAACCGCGAAATCCGCATGTCTTCTCAGATTATTACTTCTATTCAGGAAAACCTGGATCACGTAAAAAATCCAAAAGTTGATATTGGTTATATGATGGTTCCTGCTCATAACATTGGTGGTGAATTCATTGATATGATTCGTCTTACAGCAACAAGACATTTGTTCGTAGTAGGAGACTTGTCTGGTAAGGGTATTGCCGCTTCTATGAACATGGTTATCTTAAAGTCCATCATCCGAACTTACCTTGCAGAAGTACATGATTTTAAGCAGTTAATTGTAAAACTTAATACCTTCATCAGAGATTCTTTACAGAAGGGAACAATTTTTGCCGGCCTTTTTGCTTTGGTAGATTTTGAAACAGATACAATGTATTACATCAACTGTGGTATTCCAACTTTGATGATGTATACTCAGGTTTATAACAACGTAATTGAAATTCAGGGTTCTGGACATATTCTTGGATTCGTAAAAGATATTTCTCCATACGTTTCTGTAAAAACAACAAAATTAAATCCTGGTGATATTATCCTTGCTTGTACTGATGGTTTGATTCAGTCTCACTCACTTCGTGGTGAACAGTTCGGTAAGGAAAGAGTTCAGCAGGCAATTCTTGATAACTCAACTTATCCTGCTCAGCGTATGGCTCAGTTTACTTTTGATAATCTTGTTAAGTTTATGTCAAAAGAAATGGAAGACGACGTTTCTATGCTTGTAATTAAATATGAAAGTCTTGATACAGGTAAGTCTGAAGAAACAGCTCCTGCTCAGAATGAAGAAACAGAATCTGAAGTTATAGAGGAAACTGCTGCAAGTGGCGAAACTCCAGCCGAAGAAATTCCTTCAGCAGAATCTTCTTCAGAAGAAGTTCCTGCTTCACTTGATTCTCAGATGGAACTTCCAAAAGATGCTGTAGATGGAATTGAATCTGCAAAAGAAGAAGCCCAGATGGAGGCTCAGACAAGCGAAGAAACTAGTCCTTCTGCAAGTTCAGAAGAGCCTGCCGAAGAAGAAAAGAAGCCTGCAGATGATATGGGGCTTCCAGAAGGTTTTGAAATGCCAGATTTGGGTGATCTTGATGCAATGATGAAGGAGGCTGGTTTATAATGGAACAGTTAACAATTATTGAAAAAGACGGTGCAAACTATCATTTATATGAATTGGAAGGAGCTTTGAATGCCTATACTTTAGGTGAATTTGAAGCAACCTTGTATGATGCCGTACAGAAAAACAATATAGTTTTGGATATGTCTAAATTAGTAGAACTGGATCCTGCAGGAATTGGTGTATTAATGGCTGCTTTTAATGATAGTGAAGATGTAGGTCATAAACTTTATTTTATGTCTATGTCCAACGAAGCAGAAAGAGCAATTGCTGCTACAGGCTTCAAGTATGTTTTTAATTTGATAAATTCAGTAACTGAAGTTAAATAAAAAAGGCTGTCTGTAATGAAGAAAAATCAATTCAATTACAGGCAGCCCTTTTTTGTCTTTTAGCTTATTTGATTACAATATTTACAAGCTTATCTTTTACTACAATGCATTTTACAATTTCGTGACCATCTGTAAATTTCTTTACACCCTCACGTGCAAATGCAGTTTCTTTTAATGCATCATCTGAACTTCCAGGTTCTGCTTCAAAAGTATCACGTTTTTTACCGTTTACCATAACTACGATTGTTTTTACATCATCTTTTGTAAAGTTTTCGTTAGCTTCTGGCCAGTTTTCGTAAGCAATTGTATTGTTATGACCAAGTTTTTCCCAAAGTTCTTCGCCAAGGTGTGGAGCATATGGTGAAAGAACTTTTACAAAGTCAGACCACATAGCCTTTGGAACTTCTGGCAACTTAGAAATTTCATTGATAAAGATCATCATCTGTGAAATTGCAGTATTGAAGTTTAAGCTGGCAGTATCATCTGAAACCTTTTTGATAGTCTGACAGAAAGTCTTACGAGCAGAAACAAGGGCTTTATCTTCAAGCTTGCCAGAAATATCAATATCGGACATAGGCTTTTCTGAAACTGCCCAAACTTTTTCCAGGAAGCGATGAATACCAACAATACCCTGTGTTGACCATGGCTTAGACATTGTTAAAGGTCCCATAAACATTTCGTACATACGAACAGAATCGGCACCATAAGCTTTAATTTCATCATCAGGGTTAACTACGTTTTTCAAAGACTTAGACATTTTTGCAACAATCTGTTCCAATTCCTGGCCTGTAGCTTTTTCGTAGTATTTTCCGTCTTCTTTCTGTTCAACTTCGTCAACAGGAACAAGAGTTTTGTCTTTGCGCTGGAATGCAAAAGAAGTAATCATTCCCTGGTTAATAAGGCGTTGGAATGGTTCCTTTGTAGAAACAAATCCAAGGTCATAAAGTACTTTGTGCCAGAAGCGGGCATAAAGTAAGTGGAGAACGGCATGTTCAGCACCACCAATATAAAGGTCTACCGGCATCCAGTAGTTTTCAGCTTCTTTTGAACAGAATGTATTACTATTTTTTGGATCAAGATAACGTAAGTAGTACCAGCAAGATCCACCCCACTGAGGCATTGTGTTAGTTTCGCGTTTTGCATCTCTACCGCACTTTGGACACTTGCAGTTTACCCAAGAGTCAATTGCAGCTAAAGGAGATTCACCGGTTCCTGTTGGCTGGTAAGACTTAACTTCTGGAAGTTCAACTGGCAGCTGATCTTCTGGAACAGGAACTGTACCACATTTTGGACAGTGAATTAAAGGAATTGGTTCACCCCAGTAACGCTGGCGGCTGTATACCCAGTCACGGAGTTTATAATTGATTGCCTTACGGCCAATTTTCTTTTCTTCAAGGAATTCCAACATCTTAGCAATTGCATCTGCTTTGTTAAGACCATCAAGGAATTCTGAGTTTACATGGATTCCGTCCTGAGTCCATGCCTGTTTCTGAACATCAACTTCGCTCTTCAAAACTTCGATAATTGGAAGATTGAATTTCTTAGCAAATTCCCAGTCACGGTCATCGTGAGCAGGAACAGCCATAATTGCACCTGTACCATAAGAAATTAAAACATAATCAGCAATCCAGATTGGAATGAGTTTTCCGTTTACAGGGTTGATTGCATAACTTCCGCTGAATACACCAGTTTTATCTTTTGCAAGGTCAGTTCTTTCAAGATCAGATTTTTTTGCTGCTTCTTCCTGATAAGCTTTTACTGCAGCTTCCTGTTCAGCAGTAGTAATCTTAGAAATGATAGAGTGTTCTGGAGAAACAACCATATAAGTTGCTCCAAAAAGAGTATCACAACGGGTAGTATAAACTGTAAGTTTGTTGTCGGTTGGTTTTCCGTCTTTATCTGCAACTGTAAAAGTAACTTCTGCACCTGTTGATTTTCCAATCCAGTTGTGCTGCATTGCTTTTACACTTTCTGGCCAGTCCAAGCCTTCCAAGTCCTTGTCCAGGCGGTCAGCGTAATCTGTAATTTTCAAAATCCACTGGCGGATTGTTTTGTGTGTAACCTGAGTATGACAGCGTTCACAACGTCCTTCCTTTACTTCCTCGTTTGCAAGACCAGTCATACAAGATGGACACCAGTTAATTGGAGTCTGAGCTTCGTATGCCAATCCTTTTTTATAAAGCTGGAGGAATATCCACTGAGTCCACTTGTAATAGTCTGGTTCACATGTAGAAACGCAGCGGTCCCAGTCATAAGAAAAACCAAGAGATTTAATCTGCTGAGTGAATTTTTCAATGTTTGCGTTAGTTGTAATTTTGGGATGAGTTCCAGTTTTAATTGCGTAGTTTTCTGCTGGAAGACCAAAAGAGTCAAATCCCATTGGATGAAGTACGTTATAACCCTTCATACGTAGGTAGCGGCAGTAAATATCAGTTGCAGTATAACCTTCAGGATGTCCTACGTGTAATCCTGCTGCAGATGGATAAGGGAACATGTCCAAAACATACTGACGTTTTTCTTTAGGAAATTTTGGATCTTCTGTTGCCTTAAAAGTTTTGTGTTCGTCCCAATATTTTTGCCATTTAGGCTCAATATTTTCAAAAGGATATTTACTCATTTTGTGTGCCTACCTCTATATTTTTAATAAGTTCTTCTATTATAGTGTAAAGAAGAAGTAGTGGAAAGACGCTCTATATTAAAATAAAATTGTCTTTTATCAATTTATAATAGATAATTATATCTACAAGGAGAGAGGAAAAATGGAGTCTTTAATAAAAAGATTAAAGATAGCGGTCTTAAACTTCAAGCATGGACGGGTCTTGTTTATAACTTCGTCCGTTTTTGCTTTAGTATACCACCTTGCTTTTTTAATCACATTTAAACTACTTGGTGTAACGCAAATGTTTTACTTTAATTTCATTAGCGTTGCAGTGTTTATATTTATTTCTTTACGTTCTTTTAAGATGAAGAATGTAATTCCCTATTATTTCCTGTTTTTTGCAGAAGTAGTCGTCCATCAGATTTTAGCGGATTACTATTTGGGCGGGGATGCGGAGTTTCATTACTTTATTTTACTTATAGGCTTATTGCCTGCTTTAAGTTTTGGAAAAAGAATAAAACTTGCGTCTGTTGTGGTTACAGTTTCGGTAATACTTTTTCTTATGATTGAAGCGAATGCTGCCTTTATCTTCCCTGTTTATTTTATAGAGTTCAAGAAAATTGTCGTTATCAGAATTGTAAATATTGGTTGTGTAGCTTTTGTTATTGCTGCCAGTCTTTTGATGTATGCTTATATAGTTTTGCACGTTGAAGATAATCTGGAAGAGCAGGTTGAACAGAAGACTAAAAAAATTGTAAAGCTACAGGATCATACAATCGACAGTCTTGCAAACCTTGTAGAAAACCGTGATATAGATACTGGGGATCATATTAAAAGAACTTCTGCTTATGTAAATTTGCTTGCATTAAAAGCTTATGAAAATATGGTTTATCCTAAGGTAATTGACTGGAAGTTTATTGAATTAGTTACACGAGTTGCCCCTTTGCATGATATTGGAAAAATTGTTGTTCCTGATTCAATTTTAAAAAAGCCTGGAAAACTTACTGATGAAGAATACAACACAATGAAAAAGCACACTACAGAAGGTGTAAGAATTATTAATGAAATATTCATTATGACTGAAGATAAGGAATATGTAAAAACTGCAATGGATGTAGCTGGCTATCACCATGAATTCTGGGATGGAAGAGGTTATCCAAATGGTTTGAAAGGGGACCAAATTCCTGTTAGTGCCAGAATAATGGCTATTGCAGATGTTTTTGATGCCCTTGTTTCGGTACGTTGTTACAAAAAAGCTATGTCTGTTGAAGATGCTTTTAAGATTTTAAAAGAGGAAGAGGGAATCCACTTTGATCCAATTTTAACTGAAATATTCCTTCAAAATAAAGATGCTGTAATAAAAATTTTGAATAAGGAAATGTCTTTATAGTGCTTTTAAATCGCTTACTTTGAGGTAGGTATAAGTAACCCCTTCTTCGTTTTCTGTAATTTGATAACGGCCAGTAATTTCTATTTCCTGCCCAATTTCTGGGTAATCTTGAGGATAGTTGTGGTCACCTATCCAGATGAATTCGATTCCTTGCTGGCAGCACTGAGTTGCATCTGGAATGATTACAGCAAAGTATTTTTCATCTGTAAGTTCGTTTACGAATACATAAAAAAAGCCGCTTACTTTTATGTTTTTGTTTTGGTATTCCTCTGGCATAATAAGCATATCGAATACAGTTGTGTAAATCATTGTTGCAGACATTTTTGTAAGGTCTAAATCTATTTTAGAATTATCTTCATTTTTGTTGGAAGATTTTTTTTTGTGCTCTTCAATTAATTCTTTGGTAGAAGGAATAGAAACAGCTTCGGCTTCCTGTATAGGCAGTTCTTTAGCACTTTCAAGACCCATTAGCTGGTTTACTTTATCTTCTAGTTCTTGTGGACTTTGTTTTTTTGAACAGGAAGTAAAGTTTATAAAAATAAGACTTATAAAAACAAAAAAAAGTAAGAGTTTCTTCATCATTTTTATTTTAAGATTTTTCCAATAATTGTACAGATTAAAAAGCTTGTAAGGTCAGCAGCTACAATTGTGCTTCCAACAGGAGTTCCTGCTAAAACGGCAATTAAAAGTCCAAGTGTCGAACAAACTACAGAAATTACAGCTGATGAAATTGTTACTGCCTTAAAACTTTTGAAAAGTCGCATAGATGATAGGGCAGGGAAAATTACAAGGGCCGAAATTAAAAGCGAACCAACCAGATTCATGGCAAGAACTATAATTATAGCAATGATTATTGCAATAACTAGATTGTAGATTGAGGCATGGGTTCCGATTGCCTGAGCAAAGTTTTCGTCAAAGGTAACTGCAAAGATTTTGTTGTAAAAAATTATAAAGGCAAGTATGACTGCTATTGAAAGAATTGCCGAAAGCCATACTTCGCTCTTTTTAAGTGTCAAAATTGATGTAGAACCAAATAGAGTTGTACATACATCGCCGCTAAGATTTGATGATGTTGAAAAAATGTTCATGAGCAGATATCCGATTGCAAGAGATGCAACTGAAATCATGGCAATTGCCGCATCACCCTGGATTTTTGTGTTTTTACCAGTTCTGAGCAGAAGAATTGCAGAAATGATAGTAATAGGCAAAACAAGGAACATATTATTTGAAAGGTTCAAAACAGCTGCAATACAAATGCCTCCAAATGCTACGTGAGAAAGGCCATCTCCAATATAGGAGAAACGTTTAAGAACCAGTGTAACTCCCAGAAGTGAAGAGCAGAGAGAGATTAAAATTCCAACTATAAATGCATAGCGTACAAATGCAAAACTAAAGTACTGACTTAATGTGCTGATCATAATCACCAACCTTTCCAAAAAAGACTTCTTTTCCAATGTGTAAAACGTGAGTTGCATATTTTAAAGCGGCATCGACATCATGGGAAATCATAATGATTGTGATGCCGTTATCATTTAAGTTTTTTATAAGCGAATACATTTCTTCTGTAGCGATAGGGTCCAAACCGGTAACAGGTTCATCAAGCAGAAGCATTTTTTGAGTGGCACAAAAGGCACGGGCAAGAAGTGTTCGTTGCTGCTGGCCTCCAGAAAGCTCACGGTAGCACTTTTTAGCCAGATTAGAAATTCCCATTTTTTCCATGGCATCTAGGGCTAGCTGTTTTTCTGCTTTATTGTAAAAAGGCCTTCTTCCGCAGCGAGACTGACAGCCTGAAAGAACAATTTCTTTTACACTGGCAGGAAAATCCCTCTGAACCTCTGTCTGCTGGGGCAGGTAGCCAATTTCATCAGCTAAAACTCCATCGCCAGTTTCTATAGTACCAGAAAGAGGTTTTATAAGGTGGAGGAGGGTTTTCATTAAAGTAGATTTACCAGAACCATTTTCTCCAACAATACAAAGATAATCGCCCTTGTTTACTTCAAAGGAAATATTCTCTGCAACAACCTTAGAGTTATATCCGAGTTTTAGATTTTCGCATTTTAACTGTGCCATTTTTTTTCCTTAATTAAGAGCCTTTTTTAGACTTTCAAGATTTTCCTGCATAACACTGATATAGTTTTTACCATCAAAAGCTTGTCTAAGTGATGTAGACTGCATTGAATCAATTGTAAAAATATCAGTTTTAGGAAGTTTTGCATTTAAGATTACGGTTTTGGCAATTTTCTGGTCGCTTCCGTCCATTACAAGAACTGCTGGAAGTTTGAGTTCTTTTAGTTTGTTTGATAAGAATGCTACAGTTTCAAAACTTGCTTCTGTTTCTGCTGAACAACCTGCAAAGGCGGCATAATAATTTAATTTGTAATCTTCAACCAGATAGCGTAATGGGAAACGGTCACAAACGATAATGGTTTTATTTGGAGAAGCTGAAATTACTCCTGCATAGGTAAGATCAAGGTTGTCTAATTGGAGCAGATAATCTTCCAAATTGGCCTGGTATGTTTCGGCGTTTTCTGGTACGAGCTGGCAGATGGCCTGTGTAAAGGCCTGGCAAACTTTTTTTGCATTTTTTATAGAAAGCCATAAGTGTTCGTCGTATTCAGTTTCAGAGTGGCAGTTATCATCTTCTTCTACTTGCATGCCTTCTACCACTTCCTCTTCCTTTACTCTGTCCTGTAAAACTTCTATAAGGCTTAAAACCTTCATGTTTGGATTTGTGGCGTTTTTAAGGGCATCTTTTACCCAGGCATCACTTTCGCCGCCAACGTACACAAAAAGATCGCAGGTAGAAATTGCAACTATATCTGCAGTGGATGGCTGGTAGTTATGAAGGTCAACTCCACTTTTTACCAGAAGAGAAAGGTTTGTGTGCTGATCAGTCTGGCCTAAAATTGAACGGGCCCAGTCATATTCAGGAAAAATTGTACAGATTACATTTACCTTGCCAGAATTTTCGGGCTTTTTTGCCTTACAAGAAGTTAGACTTGCAAAGATTAAAAAAACAGCTATAAAAAGTGTGGACAATTTTTTCATTTATTTTCCTCCGCCTGCACTTGCTTTTGTTCTATTTTCTGACATTCCTTGCAAAGTCCGTAAAGTGTGGTTTTACTTTTGTCAATTTTAAAACCTTCTGTATCAACCAGGTCTGTCATAAGTTTTTGAGCTACATCGCTTTCCATATGAAATATTCGTCCGCAATTTGTACAGGACAAATGAATATGGTTTCGGCAAGTTTGTAAATCGTAATATTGATAAAGATTCTCTCTGCTGCCTTCTTGTGTACATCGCTTTATCTTGCCTTCAGCTTCAAGTTCTGAAAGATTACGATAAACGGCACTTCGGCTTATTTTTTCCTTCTGCAGACTATCTGCAATTTGTTTGGCAGAAAACATTGTGTCGGCTTTTGATTGTAGAAAATTGAGCAGGAGGTTTCTTTGTTCTGTGTTATAGGTCATATTATGTTGAATTTGCGACTAAGTCGCAAATTGCTTATTTGCATAATTTAATAAGATTTAGAGGAATGGTCAATAGAATTTGAGAATTACTTTTAAATTAAAAAAGGCCGATTTTGAAGCGAACTCCAATAACCGGCCCTATGTAAAATAGTTTATTTGTCTTTTATGTGGATTAAACTATTTGAAGATTTCCTTGAATTTTCCAAGCAAAATATCTGTTTCGATAGATGCATCAAGGTCTGTAATCTTACCTTTTTCTTTATAAAAGTTGATAAGAGGTTCTGTCTGTTCACGGTATACGTCCATACGATGGAGGATAGATTCCTGCTTGTCATCATCACGCTGATAGAGTTCACCACCACACTTGTCGCAGATACCTTCTACCTTTGGTTTAAGAGTAAGAACATTGTAGTTTGCACCACAAGCCTTACAAACACGACGTGTAGAAAGACGTTTAATTACGATTTCATCTTTGATTTCGAAGTTTACAACTTTTACATCGCTAACTAAGCCTTCGAGCATTTCTGCCTGAGGAATTGTACGTGGGAAACCGTCAAGAATATATCCGTTTTTGCAGTCATCCTGAGCAAGGCGGTCTTTTACAAGTTCGAATGTTAATTCATCACTTACAAGAGAACCTGAATCGATGATTGCCTTTACTTTTACTCCAAGTGGAGTCTGAGCTTTAATATTTGCACGGAAAATATCTCCAGTAGAAATATGAGGGATTTTGTAGTCTGCTGCAACTTTTACAGCTAAAGAACCTTTACCAGCTCCTGGTGGGCCTAAGAAAATAAAATTGTTCATTATAAATAGCTCCTTAAAATAATATAACATTTCTATTTTAGTATGAAATTTAATGCCGGGCAAGAAGAAAGAGAAACATGCGAGGAAAGAGAAATGTTAAATTTGAAAAATCTTTTTATTGACTATAAAAAGTCTAGTGTTTAAATTGATAATAGAATTTATTTTTTAGGAGAAGTTAGATGAAAAAATTCCCAAAATGGTTAGTTGCTTTAATTATTGTTTTAGTATGTGTTTTATGCATATTTTCTTGCTGTAAGAATACATATAATTCCTTGGTAAATCTTGATGAAGGCGTAAGTGAACAGTGGGCTGAAGTTCAGAATCAGTATCAGAGACGCTTGGATTTAATTCCAAATCTTGTTTCAACTGTAAAAGGTTATGCAAAGCACGAAAGTGATGTATTTACTCAGATTTCAGAAGCTCGTGCGAGTGCTGGTGGTCAGATAAATATTTCTGATGAAGTTTTAAGTGATCCAGAGGCCTTTGCCCGCTATCAGCAGGTACAGGATAATCTTGGTTCAAGCTTGCAGAGACTTCTTGTTGTTACAGAAAATTATCCTGAACTTAAGGCTGATCAGAACTTCTTGAGCCTGCAGGACCAGCTGGAAGGAACAGAAAATAGAATTACTGTTGCACGTCAGCGTTATAATGATGTTGCAAGAAAATACAATACAAAGGTAAGAAGTTTCCCTACAAATATTATTGCCAATATGGGTGGTTTTGAAAAGAAGACTTATTTTGCAGCATCTGCAGAAGCTCAGTCTGCTCCTAAGGTGGAATTTTAATGAAAAAAAAGACACTTTATAAAAAACTACATCTGAATGATCAGGTTTTTGAAAATATAAAGAAGACTGTCGCAGATGTAGAGTCTAAAACTACAGGTGAAATTGCCCTTGCCCTTGCTCCAGAAAGTGCCCATTATTCTTTTTGGGAACTTTTGGCAGCAAACATTTTTGCGGCTTTTCTTTTGTTGGTTTTACTTCCTTTTTCTGAATCAATTAGGGGGCTTTATCATTTAATTTACTGGCAGAATGAACCTGGCTGGATTATTCCTGTGTTTTATGTAATTTCTGCCTTTATTGCAGTGGTACTTGTCTTTTATCTTGCAAATATTCCTGCAATAGACCGTCTGATAATTCCTTCTGCCGTAAGACGTTCCTGCGTAACTCACAGGGCCTTCCGTTATTTTACAGAATCTGGAGTTTATGACACTGCAGAACATTCAGGAATTCTGATTTTTGTTTCTTTTATGGAAAAACAGGTCAGAATTATTGCCGATCGAGGAATTTCTCAGAAGATTTCTCAGGATTTGTGGAATTTGATTGCAGATGAGCTTGCAGAAAATCTTAAAAAGGGTGATGCAGAAGCGGCTTTTACCAATGCAATCAAAAAGTGCGGTCAGTTGCTGGCAGAAAATTTTCCTAATCATGAAGAAAATCCTAATGAACTGGCAGATGGACTTGTGGTTTTGGAGGATGCAGAATGGTACTAAATAAAAAGAAAAGAGGACTGTTTTTAATCCTGCTGCTTTTATCATCTTTATCTTCATTATTTTCTCTGGCAGTTCCAGCTTTAGAGGGCAGGGTAAATGACTACGCAAAAATCATCAATTCTAATACAAAAGCAGAAATAACTTCTTATCTGGAAAGTCTTGATGAGCAGACTGGAGTTCAAATTGTTGTTCTTACAGTTCCAAGTCTTGAAGGTGAAGATTTAGCCTCTTACTCAATAAAAGTAGCTGAAAAATGGGGAATTGGTCATCAAGGAAAAGATAATGGTGCACTTCTTCTTGTAGCTTACGAGGAACGTTCTTTAAGAATTGAAACTGGTTATGGTCTTGAAGGCTCTTTAACAGATGCAAAGTGCGGTTTAATTATTCGAAATGTAATTATTCCAGAATTCAGAAATGGGGACTATTCAGAAGGCATTCTTAAGGGTGTAAAAAACATGGGCGGCATTGCTTCTGGTAATGTTGAACTTGTAAATAAGAGTGTTCTTGAAGAAGAGGATGAAGATGGTGCCTTTTATGGTATTCTCTTTTTGCTAATCTGGATTATTTTCTGTGTTGCTATAGTTTATGCAAAAAATGGAATCTTGAAATGGCTCTTCCTTTCTCATATTTTTGGATCAGGTTCTAAAAGTGGTAAATCATATCGTAAGTCTTCGGGAAGCGGTTTTTCAGGCTTTTCTGGAGGCGGTTTTGGTGGTGGATTTAGCGGTGGCGGTGGTCACTTTGGCGGTGGCGGAGCTTCTGGTCACTGGTAGAGTTTATGACCGTAAACGACTACTACAAATCTTTATTTAATGCAAAAACTTACAAACTGTCTCTGGATGCGGGTTGTACCTGTCCAAACAGAGACGGCACAAAAGGGAAGGGAGGATGTATTTTCTGTTCTGCTTCTGGCAGTGGAGATTTTACTCCTTCTTCCCAACTTTCTGTTTCTGCCCAGATTGAAGAAGCAAAAAAACTTCTGGCGGCAAAATTAAAACATTCCAAAAAAATAAAATACATCGCTTATTTCCAAAGTTTTACAAACACCTATGGTGATTTTGAAAAATTGAAAGCAAAGTGGGAAGAAGCTCTTGCCTGTGATGATGTAGTGGGCCTTTCTTTAGCTACCAGGCCAGACTGCATTTCTGATGAATGCCTTTTTTATCTTGCAGAACTTTCTGAAAAAACTTATGTTCAGCTTGAACTTGGTTTACAGACTTCAAATGACAATACTGCTCTATATATAAGGCGGGCCTTTCCGACCAGTATCTATCGTAATGCGGTGGAAAGAATTAAAAAAGCTGGTGGAAAAATCCATGTTGTTACTCATGTAATTTTTGGACTGCCTGGTGAAAGCGAGCAGGATATGATGAAAACTGTAAAAGAAGTTGTTTCATCAGCTTGTGACGGAATTAAAATCACCTGTCTTTATATCTTGAAAAATACGGATTTGGAGAAGGAATTTTACGAAGGAAAAATTTCTGTTCTGCAGATGGAGGAGTACTTTAAGCTGGTGGAGAAGGCTTTGAAAATTATTCCTGAAAGTATGGTAATCCACCGTCTTACGGGCGATCCGCCAAAGGCTCTGATAATTGAACCAAAATGGACAATGAATAAAAAGCTGGTCTTAAATAAAATTAATGAACTGCTTTACTGACAGAAATTCTGTCTCCAATTTCGAAAAAGTCTGTATGGAATTCAGTATTATCTTTTAAGAACTGGACATATTTCTGGATTTTTTTTACCAGTTTTTTTGTACTGTAATTATGAGTCAAACTTAAATCATCAACCATTCCGTGAAAAGACAGATTATCACTGATAATAACGCCGGTTTCAGAAAGGTTGTTTTTATATTTTTCAAAAAATTTGATGTACTGGGCTTTTGCAGCATCAATGAAAATCAAGTCGAACTTAGCATCTCCAAAATCGTGGGTCAGGGCATCATCATTAATTGCAGTAATTCTATCTGAAAGTCCACAGGCCTGAAAATTTTCTTTAGCTTTTATGTAGCGGTCAATATCTGATTCAATTGTTGTAACATAAATATCATCAGCCTGGCTTGCAAAACGAATGGAAGAATAACCAATGGCAGTTCCAATTTCAAGAACAGATTTTACCTGGTGCTCTTTTATGTAATTGCAGATAAAGTCACAGCCTTCGTCCTGCATGATAGGAACTGCTTCCCGGTTTGCGTAGGCCTTTATTTTAAGAAGCTGATCCATTATTTGTTTTCCTGCTTACGATTTTTTTCGTGGTTTACCTGATCAAGTCCGCGTTTGAACTGAGGAATTCTTGCACAAGTTACAGTATCCCAGCCGCTTCTGTCTCCACGCTGTAAGAAATGATATGCAACTCCGGCAATCATGGCACCGTTATCACCACAAAGTTTTAATGGTGGGAATATGCAGTTCAAATCTGTACGTTCAGCGAGCATGGCTCTTAATCGCGAGTTGGCTGCAACACCACCGCCGCACACAACTGTTTTGAGCCCTGTATCATCTACCGCTCTTAAAAGTTTTCCAACCAGAGTTTTTACAGCAGTTTCCTGGAAGGCTGCACACATGTTTTCTGTGGAATGTTCATATCCAGGCTGCCAGAATAAATCGCACTGATGAATAACTGCTGTTTTTAAGCCGCTGAAAGAAACATCGTAGCGGTGTTCAGTTTCATCAAGCTTTGGAACTGGGAAACGGGCTGCTTTTGGATCACCTTTTTTGGCAAGATTATCAATGATAACTCCTCCAGGATAACCAAGTCCGTAGAATTTTGCGACTTTATCAAAAGCTTCTCCAACTGAATCGTCAACAGTAGTTCCAAGTACTTCCAGATCATCAAAACCGTTTACCTTACAGATAATGGTATGACCACCTGAAACTAAAAGTCCTAAGAAAGGATATTCAACAGGTTTTTGCAGCTGGGCAGCGTAAAGGTGACCTAGCATATGGTTTACAGCAATAAAAGGTTTTTTTGTAGCCCAGGCTAAAGTCTTGCCAAATGTAAAACCTACCAGAAGGGAGCCCATAAGACCTGGTCTGTTTGTAGCGGCAATTGCGTCAACATCATCCATTGTTAAATTGGCTTCTTTTAGGGCCTGTTTTACAACCGGCAAAATCCATTCGGCATGTTTTCGGCTGGCAATTTCTGGAACAACTCCCTTATAAATTTGATGAAAAGGGATTTGAGTTGCAACAACGTTACTCAAAATTGTGTGTCCGTCTTCTACAATTGCACATGCAGTTTCGTCACATGAACTTTCAATACCAAGAACCTTCATTTTATTCCTTCTGTAATTTCTTCTATCTTTTGAGTGCTTTTGATTTAGATACAGTTGTAAACGTGTAGCCTTTTTCTTTCAATTCTGGGTAAACATCTTTTAAAAAGGCTGGAAGAAAATCAGCACTCCAAATATGGCCTATCATTATAACGCTTCCATTTTTATTGGCAATAGCAAGGCCTTTTTCTAATTCCTTGCGAGCGTTTTCATTGGTCTTTTCGTTATCCAGGAAGATGTTGCGTTCGTAGTAGGAATAGCCCAATTCTTTTGCAACATAAGGAACCTTAGTTTCGGAATTTGTACGGCTGTCCAAAAAGTAGATTCCATTTTCGCTGGCAACCTTCATCACAATGGCCATTTTTTCTGCATCAGCTGTGATTGCAGAACCTTCGTGGTTATTCATTCCTGCAATTGGCCCAATTTCGTTTATATTCGTGAACAAGGTTGCAATAATTTGACTTTCACTCATGTCTGGGCTAATGGCACCAGGGCCAGGGTTTGTGTTTGCATTTATTGACTGCATAGGTTGATGAAGAATCAGCTCGTTTCCAGAGGTCCTGATTTGTTTTGCAGATTCTACAGAATGTGAAAGTTGTGGCAATACTGCAATTGTAATTGGGAAGGGCAATTCCAGAAATTCTTTAAGATGATTAAGGTTCTGGCCTCCATCATCAAAAACAAAAACTAATTGGGCTCCATTCTTAGCCTGAGGAAAATTATACTTAAAAGTTTTTACAGTACTTGCAGGAGCGGCTTTTTTTGTGTCTTCGCTATTAGATGCAGATGTTTTTACTGAAGAACTGTTTGTATTTTCTTTTTTTACTGAAACTTTATCTTCCTTATTAGTTGTCTTCTCAGTTTGTGCAGTTTTTTTTGGAGGATTTTCTGCAGTCTGGGAAGTTTTTTCTGTTGTAATTGTAGATGTAACTGTAGATTCTGTTTTTTTGTCTTCAAAACGCTGACTTAAAGATGGAGTATCAGGCTCTTTGACGGTGGTGAACAGAAGGAGACCCATACAAATTAAAATGATTAAGGAGCAAAGGAAAATTATTTTATAAGCTGGAATATAAACCTTAGGTTTTTTGCTTTTACGATTTGTTTTTCTTTTTTTTGTTTTTTTTACAGGCATTTTTATCAGTTTTTATTGATTTATAATTCTTCTCAATATTATATCTTTCTTTGACATATTTCAATAAATACACTATTTTATGACTACGTGAGGAAAAATTATGGTAATTACTTGTCTTGATCTTGAAGGTGTTTTGGTTCCAGAAATCTGGATTGCTTTTGCTGATACTGTTGGTATCCCAGAGTTGCGTCGTACAACCCGAGATGAACCTGATTATGATAAGTTGATGAAGTATAGAATTGCAATCTTAAAGGAACATGGTCTTGGACTTAAAGAAATTCAAGATACAATCAAAAAAATTGATCCTTTACCAGGTGCAAAAAAATTCCTTGACGAGCTTCGTTCTTGCTGTCAAACCATCATCTTAAGTGACACTTTTGAACAGTTTGCAGCTCCATTAATGGAAAAACTTGGAATGCCTACTATTTTCTGTAACACTCTTGAAGTTGCAGATAATGGAGAAATTACTGGTTATAAAATGCGTTGTGATAAATCAAAACTTACAACTGTAAAGGCTTTACAATCAATCGGTTATGAAACAATTGCTTCTGGTGATAGTTTTAATGACCTTGGAATGATTCAGGCTTCAAAGGCAGGTTTCCTTTTCCGTTCTACTGAAAAAATTATTAAGGATTATCCACAATATCCTGCATTTACTGAATATTCTGAATTACTTAATGCAATAAAAAAGAATATATAAACTTAGAAAAGAATCTATAAACCAATCTATAAACCTTGGAGGGTTTTATGAAGAAATTTATTATTATTTTATCAGTTTTACTTACATTTGCTACATCATCTTTTGCTATTAATTTTGCAGTTGGCGGTCGTGCTTTGTTCGGAGGAAACCTTTCTCCAGATAATTCTGAATATCAGGGCTTTGTTTGTGGTGGAGGAGCTTTCTTTAATCTTGATTTGATTATGGGACTTGGTTTCCAGGGTGAAGTAAATCTTCTTACAAATAGAGTTACTTTTGCTCAGAATTCAGTAAGTTTTCAGAATTATGAAACTGTAGATGCACCTTTTTATATCTGGTACAACCTGCCTATTAGACCAATAACAATTGGTGGTGGAGTTGGTCTTAATTTTTCTGGACATACAGACGGTTCTCAATCAAGTGGAATTATTGTGGGCTTTGCAGCTGGTGCTAATTTGATTGCTTATGTTGCTAAACATTTTGGTTTAGTTTTTGCTGCTCATTATGTATGGGATGTTTTGCCTCAGGTAAGTAATACTGTAAAAGGGGATACTTCAACTTATACCTTCACAGTGCCAGGAAATCAAAGACATTCAATTTCCGGCTCTGTAGGTCTTGAGTATAAGTTTTAGTAATCTTTAAGACTTTTAATAAATCATTGTACCAATACCACGGTCACTGAACATTTCGATCAGGAGACTGTGGGGTACACGACCATCTATGATGTGAGTTCTTGGAACTCCGCCTTCAAGTGCTGTAAGACAGCAGTCAATCTTTGGAATCATACCACCGGCAATAATTCCAGTAGCCTTTAATGAACCAAGAGCAGACTTTTCAATTCTCTTAATCAAGGTTGAAGGATCATCAATATTTCTTAAAACTCCAGGTACATTTGTAAGCTGTACAAACTTTTCTGCACGAAGGGCAACTGCAATTTTTGCAGCTGCTGTATCAGCGTTGATGTTGTAGCGAGCATCATCTCCCTGTTCTCCAAGGGCAACTGTAGAAACAACTGGAATAAAGCCTTCGTTTAAGAGTGATGTAAGAATTTCAGGATTTACATGAGTTACATCACCAACGTAGCCTAAGTCTTTATCAGTCTTTTTTGCTCTGATTAAGCCCGAATCTACTCCAGAAAGTCCAACTGCACGGCCTCCCTTCTGTAAAAGAATTCCTACAATATCCTTATTCAGTTTTCCCGTAAGAACCATTTGAACAATTTCCATTGTTTCTGCATCAGTATAGCGAAGTCCATCTACAAACTTAGATTCCTTGCCAACTTTATCCAGCATCTTATTAATTTCTGGACCACCACCGTGAACTAATACAACTTTAATTCCAATTGTATTAAGTAAAACGATATCGTCCATTACAGCTTCTTTTAATTCTTCGTTGAGCATGGCATTTCCGCCATACTTTACAACAACAACCTTACCACACCACTGCTTAAAATAAGGCAAGGCTTCCGAAAGGACTTGCGACCAAGTCTCTGTAGAAAGTGTATTAGTATTATCCATAAGCTATGTCCTATAATCACCATTTGTTAGGTTCTATAATCTCCGTTAATCTTTACAAGCCAACAATCGAGGAACCGTTAAAAAATGAGCTGCGACAGCGGGTCATTTTAGGTTCAACGAAAGAAGGGCTCAAAAAATAAGCTGTGCTTATTTTTTTTATAATCGAAAAAATAAATGGTGATTACGTTCTGTAATCGCCATTTATCTTAACAAGCCAACAATCGAGGAACCGTTAAAAAATGAGCTGCGAGAGCGGGTCATTTTAGGTTCAACGAAAGAACGGCTCAAAAAATAAGCTGTGCTTATTTTTTTTTACAATCGAAAAGATTAATGGTGATTATGTCCTATAATCACCGTTAATCTTTACATAATCATAAGTAAGGTCGCAGCCCCATGCTGTTCCTTCTGCATCTCCATCCTTGCACTGAACAAGAATTTCAACAGCTTCTTCACTCATGATTTTTTTAGCTTTATCTTCATCAAGTTCAGTTGGAACTCCGTCTTTGTAAACTAAAATAGAGTTTTCGCCGTGAACTTCAAAATCATCATAATTTTCGAAATAGCGTTTTGAGTTGGCCTTACTTGTAAACCAGATGCTTGTTTTATCTGGATCAAAGTCTATTCCGCTGTATCCCATGGCACAAAGGAAACGACCAAAGTTAGCATCCGAACCAAACATTGCAGCTTTTACCAAAGAAGAACAGATGATTGATTTTGCCAGTCCTCTTGCAGCTTCAACAGTCTTTGCACCCTTTACGTTGCATTCAACCAGACGGGTAGCACCTTCGCCATCAGCGGCAATTTTTTTAGCCATAACAGTGTTCATTTTATTGAGGGCTGCAAGGAAACAGTCGTAATCGGCACCTGTAGAGGTAATTTCCTTGTTACCAGCCATTCCGTTTGCAAAAATAGTAAGGGAATCGTTGGTTGAAGTATCACCATCAACAGAAACACAATTGTATGTACCTAAAATTGATTCATGGAGGGCCTTGTCCAGCATTTGTGAAGAAATTGCACAGTCAGTAGTGATTACGCTGAGCATTGTTCCCATATTAATGTGAATCATTCCAGAACCTTTACACATAGTACCCATGTGGCAGATTTTTCCACCAATTTCAAATTCTACTGCACACTCTTTAAATTGAGTATCAGTAGTCATGATTGCGATACGAGCTTCCTTGTGACCTTCTTTTGAAAGGCCTGCTTTAAGGGTTGAAATATTATTTTCTACTTTTGTAACATCAAACTGAGCACCAATAACTCCAGTTGAATAGACAATTACATCTTCTGCTTTAATTCCAAGTTCCTGAGCAGTACATTTTGCCATACGCAAAGCATTTTCTGCTCCCTGAGCACCTGTACAACAGTTTGCATTACCAGAAATTGCAATAAGAGCCTGAGCCTTTCCATCTGCAAGGTGTTTTTTAGAAAGTTTTACACTTTCGGCTTTTACCTTGTTCTGTGTAAAAACACCTGCTGCATTACAAGGTCTTTCTGAAAAAACAAGAGCAGTGTCGTTTTTAGTTCTGCTGGCCTTGATGTGAGTTAAGATACCGTTTGCAGTAAAACCTGCTGGAGCACAAACGCCCCCTTCTATGAATTTAATTTGCATAAATATTCATTCCTTTTGTATATTTATACCTTTTTACAAGGCTATGTGCAAGTAATAATGATTGATAAATAGTAATTTATAAAATTAGCAGTAGGTATAGAGCTTACCAGTGTGACCTTGGAAAGAAATGCCTTTTATTCTAAACATTTCAGGTACAGTTACAAAGGTGTAGCCTTCCTTTTTAAGTTTTGGAATCAAATATTCAAGGGCTTTAAGGGTATTGATATTTCCTTCCATTACATGAAGAAGATAAAGAACCCCATCTTTAGTTCCTTCTTCCAGCATCTTAATTCTTTCTTCTGCAGAAACGTCTGGCTCCCAGTCTTTACAACCGTGTCCCTGAATAAAAGGAGTTGGAATAACCTGGTGCATAAGGTCGTTTACCGCAATGTAAGGAGGCCTAAAGAATTCCGGCTTTTTTCCTGTAATTTTGATGATGGCTTCGTCACATTTGTTGTATTCATCAAGTATTTCTTCGCGGGTGAGTTTTGTCATGTCCAGGTGGGTCCAGGAATGGTTTTCAATATCACATCCCATATCAAAGGCTCTCTTAATAACTTTTGCGTTTTCGTCGTTAATTTTATTGCCAATTAAAAAAAAGGAACCTACTACATCATTCTTTTCAAGGAGATCCAGCATGTCATTCATAGTATGGTCATCGCCTAAGTTTGGACCATCATCAAATGTTAAAGAAATGTATTTAGCCATTTTTACCTCGGGATTAAAGACCTAAGCCTTCATCTATTCCCATTCGAATGTTCATACACTGAACGGCAGCACCACTTGCACCTTTTCCAAGATTGTCGAATCGGGTTGTAACAATGATTCTGTCATCATTTCCATAAATAAAAATCTGCATATTGTTGGTGTTTGCCAGGGTATTTGCAGGAATAAACTGTTCTGGTAAAACTCCTTCACCCATGAAACCGGCAACCTGAACAAATCTGCATCCGTCATAGTGCTTTGCAAACATTTCCCACACATCTTTTGCAGTAACTTTTTTTGCCAGAAGACGTGCGTGAAGTCCCACTGTAACAGTCATTCCCTGGTAATAGTCACAAACATAAGGATTAAAGATTGGTTCATATTCCAGACCAGAAATAATTTTAATTTCTGGAAGATGTTTATGAGATTGAGTCAAAGCATAAAGACGTGGTGAATCAAGTTCTGGATTGCGAGCAGGATCTTCATACTGGGCAATTGCTTTTTTGCCGGCTCCAGAATATCCGCTTACTGCATGAATATTTACAGGATAGTCCTTCTGCATAATTCCAGATTTTACTAAAGGATAAAGAATTGCGATTGAACCAGAGGCATAACAGCCTGGATTTGCAATTCTGTTTGATTTTTCAATTTTTTCTCTGAATGATTTGTCCAGTTCTGGAAAACCATAAGCCCAGTCCGGATTAACACGATGAGCGGTAGAGGCATCAATAATTACAGTATTAGGATTTGTACAAAGTTTAGCCGATTCAATTGCAGCAGCATCTGGTAAACAAAGGAAAGTGTAATCTGAAGCGTTAATAAGTTTAGCTTTTTCTACAGGATCTTTTCTCTTATCTTCATCAATACTAAGAATTTCCAGATCTTTTCTTTCTGCAAAACGTTCAAAAATTTTGAGGCCGGTTGTGCCTTCTTTTCCATCAATAAAAATTTTATAACTCATGTTCGTTATTATAGTTAATTGAAAAAGCTTTCACAACAAGAGAATGATAGGGGTAATTTCTTTTTTTGACCGTTCAGATTTTGTGACTTATAATAAAGTTGAATTTATGGTGTTAAATTTTGACTTTGACATTGCAGCTCTTTTCATAGAATCAATAGTAATCTTTTTCTATTACTATAAGAGAAGCGTCCCTTCAATGCAGAGTAACTTGTTTATAATGATTGTGTTCACTCTTGTTGCCTGTACGGTATTCGAGTTGGTGACAATCTACATCAAATATCATTATGCGTCAGTACCTATAGGTCTTCAATGGTTTTTTCAGTGTTTATATTTTACTGCAGCGAACTCCTTTGGAATTATTTATATAATGTACTGCATTGCCCTAACAGATTACCTGCATAAGCTTACAAAACTAAAACTTTTATTTGTTACTTTCTGTATTATTTTCCCTTATGTAATTTCGCTTTTAATAATTTGGACAGGTCCTTTTTTGGATAAGTTTTATCCAATGGCCTTTTCAATTACTCCAGAAGAAGGCTATGTAAGAAATAAAAACTTCTGGTTCTATGCATTGTATGGTATTAGTGCTTATTATGTCATTTTATCTTTGCTTAAATTAATTCAGGAAAGAAAACATATTTCTGCCAGAGAGTTAAGAGTTGTTTTTTGTTATATAGGCATTGTTTTATTTTCTGTTTTTATTCAATACAGGTATTATGGCATGTTTGTTCAGTGCTTTGCTATTTCGGTTGCTCTTTTAATGTTCTTCTTTTACATTCAGAGGCCAGAAAAGGTTTTGGACAGTATAACTGATACTTTAAACCAGGTTTCCTTTTTCAAAAAAGTAGACCAGATGTTTTCCCGTAATAATAGTTTTACCTGTCTTGTATTAATACTTGATGATACAGTATTTATGGGAAATACAATTGGTATGGATCAGTTGAACATGATGCTTAAAGAAGTTGCCATTTTCTTAAAAGACCGTTTCTCCTTTGCCCAGACCTTCTGCTTGAACCAGGAATGTTTTTGTATCATTGTAAAAAATTCGACTGAAGAACGAATTCAAGCTGCACTAAAAATAATTCAGAATCGTTTTAATATGACCTGGATGTATGAATCGGTAGAAGTAAAGCTTTATTCAAGATTGTGTGTTATAGATTGTCCAAAAGATGCTTCATCATCAAGCGATATTATGGATATCATTTCTATGGTTTCTAGTGATGAACGCTATAAAACCCCTTTACTTTATGCCGACGAAATTGATTTAGAAGATAAAAGAAGGACCGTTTATATTGAACATGCCCTTAGACAGGGGCTTTCGAATAACCGTTTTGATGTTTATTATCAGCCAATTTATTCAGTTTCCGAAAAAAAACTTATTGGGGCAGAAGCACTTATAAGATTGATGGATGAAGACGGATTTTTTATTTCGCCGGAAGACTTTATTCCTATTGCCGAAAAAACAGGAACAATTCTTCGTATTGGAGAGTTCGTTTATGAATCGGTTTGTAGGACTGTTTCGGTAATTGATTTAGAGGAATATGGAATTAAAAAAATAGATATCAATCTTTCTGTTGCTCAATGTATGCAGGAAATTCTTGCAGAACAGATTCTTGCCATCCAAAGTATTTACAACATTCCAACAGAAATCATAAATCTTGAAATTACAGAAACTGCTGCGGCTCATACACCTGAAATTCTTTTAAGAAATATGCAAAAACTTTCAGAAGCCGGCTTTGAACTATCCCTTGATGATTATGGTTCAGGCTATTCAAATATGAATTATATGCTTAATCTGCCTTTTAAGATGATTAAGATAGATAAATATATTGTTTGGGCGGCATATGCAGATGAAAGGGCAGAAAAAGCACTTGCTGCCACAATCAGAATGATAAAGTCGATGGGAATGACAGTGCTTGCAGAGGGCGTCGAAGAGAGTGATCAGGCTCAATGGCTTGAGAGATTGGGGTGTGACTATTTACAGGGCTTCTATTTTTCTAAGCCAGTGCCAAAGAATGAGTTTTTAGAGATTATGAAAAATCGTGATTCAAACGAATTAAAGATTTAATCTGGTAAAACGATTGAATTATTAGGAAAATTGTCTATACTTTAAATAATTAAAATTAAGGATGTAAATATGCAAATTCGAGAATCTGCTGAAATGTACTTAGAAACTATACTTAGATTATCTGAAAAAGGTCCAGTTCGTTCAATTGATATTGCTCGCGAAATGGGGTTTTCCAGACCTTCTGTGAGTGTAACTATACACAATCTTGCTGATGAACATTATGTAAAGCTTGCTGATGATGGAGTAATTACTCTTGAAAATAAAGGGCGCGAAATAGCTGAACGTATTTATGAAAGACATCAGGTTCTTAGTGCTTTATTAATGCGAATTGGCGTGCCAGAAGAAATTGCTGTTGAAGATGCTTGTAAAATCGAACATGATATTAGTGTTGAATCATTTGATTGCATAAAAGAAGCAATCCGCAAAAACGATAACATGTCAGATATCTTAAAAAAATAGAAATGTTTGAATAAGCACAAAACTGAATGGACCATATGGAGCACTCCCAGCACCCCCCCCCTTTCCAAAAATTAAGGAATGCTATGTTACACAATGTATAAATTAGAGGGTGTTGCAAATATTGCGTCAGGTAAAAAAAATTATATCCAGATTTCAATAATCTCTAACTATCTTTCGTAAATTCCATCAAATCCGCATAATCTCCTGCATCTGCTTTTCTCAATGCTGCAATATAGGAACTGCGGACTTCAGAAACGTTTACCAGGTTTGTGTTTCCCCAGTACAGTTTTGTTCCTTCAAGTTTTTCCAAAACAAGATCTGCCCTGAAGTTCTGTAAGCACCAGCCCATTTCCAGACATCGCCGAACATCTTCTTATGCAACTCACGTAAAAAGGTATCAGAATAGATATCTTTATTTTTGTTAGACATAAGCCAGACCTGTGCCTGGGCAATATTGCGGGCTTCTGCTTCATTCAGCTCGGTGCGGAGAGTTACCCATTTTAATTTCAATCCATCTTTTTCCTCTGCTGTCAGAGGAGTAGAATTGTCATCAGCTTCAAAAATATCCATACCTTAATCCCATATCCTTTTTGTGTTTCCATTTACAAAATCATCAGCCATATCATTAACGGCTTCTTTTGTCTGGATATCCTGATTCTCAAGAGCCATATTAAGATTTACACCAAGGAGAATCTCTTCTGCTTTTCTCTTAGCCTGAGTCTGAACAATATCCTGGAAACTTGTCTTCGGCTTAAAATAGTACACAAAGTCACAGTTCATTGCTTCAGCAACTTTCTTCATTGTACTAAGCTTCAGGTTATCTTCATTCACTTCCATTTTAGCAATTCGCGGCTGCGTAACTCCAAGACGTTTTGCGAGCTGCATAGCAGTCATTCCAAGTGCTTCACGAACAGTGTTTATCCAGCTATTTCCTTTTGGAACGATATTTCTTGCATTGGAAAGAGAGGAAGTTTTTTTGTCTAAAGCTCTAATCTGCATTATCCTTGCGTTCATAATATAACCTATGTGTAATAAATGATAATTCATTATATAATACAAGAGTTATATTTGTAAACACTTTAATAACCTTTGTATTATATTCAATAAATATTTTTATTACCTTTAAGTTATATTAAATCTTCGTTAAACAAGTAAAAAAAGCTTCAAGTGGAGTGAGTACTTTTTGTAGCAATAACTTTTCCTTTTTCAGTATTTACAAAATAAGCTTTGTAAAACCCCGACGAATTCTTAGACAGGTAGAATGGTTGCAAAAAGAGCCTCCGTTTTCAGACATTGGCACAATTACTAACCAGAACACTAACCAGTTAACTAACCAAACCAACGCCTTAGATTCAGACTTTCGCTTATGCTCTCATTCCACCAAAGGAAGAGTTACATAAAAAATGATATGGTAATCCCGTTTAAATCCTTATGACATAACGATTTAAACAAAAAAAAGGACTTCCGTTTCCGAAAGTCCTTTTTCTGAGCTACACTGGATTCGAACCAGTGACCCACGCCTTAAAAGGGCGTTGCTCTACCTACTGAGCTAGTAGCCCAACTCATTCTTGCGAAT
>OCTW013415461.1_pt1 | contig 33114 bp, 33 predicted proteins | sample 1539671 | NCBI WGS metagenome assembly OCTW01 (sample SAMN02144230, study PRJEB22623) | gut metagenome | biome: sheep rumen | host: Ovis aries | place: New Zealand
GGGGTGCCTCGCGGCAGGGGGCTCGCAGCCCCCGAAAGCGTCTGCCTACTCAGTATCTCATTCCGTTAGCGACTGCAAACATAGTAACTACGGCTACATCAAGTCGCATTTGTATATGATGCTCCTTTTCTACTTTCCATCTTGTCGAGTTTCTTTTCCAGCTGCGACAACTTTTCTAATACCTCGTCGTTGTTGTCGGCAGCCATGGCATCGACGAAGATGCTGTTGACGAGGCTCATGCCGATGATGCCGCCCATGAAGAGGAGAACGGAGAAATATATCCGTGCAAAGACGGCCATGGCTGCTCCTCCGTTCATGGCAATAGCCTCAGGCATGTCGTACCATCCCTCGATGGTGAACAGCCGAAAAATGGAATAAACGCTTATCGCTGGATTCCCGAAGTACTGTGGAGCCATGCTTCCAAATATGAAAGTGGTAATGATACTGAAAACCAGCAGCAACACAATCAGTCCAATGGCTACGATGTATGAAGCCTTGAATGCAAGCCTGATACCCTTCAGGAGATTGTCGATATTAGGGATGAATTTCAACATACGGAAGGCCTTGAAGGCACGCATTGTCCTGAGCGACAGGAGAACGCTTGTGCCAGGAAGAATCTCCCCGAATATGTTGATGCACGACGGGAGTGCTATCATCACAAGTATAAAATCAAGTCGATTCCACCCGTCTGACCAGTAATTAGAGAATTTTTTTCCTTAATTTTCACCAAAGCTTCTATTAAAAACAGAAGCGTGAACAAACTGTCAACGAACAGAAGCACTCCTCCTTGACTTGACAGAAATCCACTGATGAAAATAATGCCAGTGTTAACAAGCACCAACACTAGCATTATATTATCGTTAGTAAAAAAGCGTTTTATAGACTCCATCTTCTAAGCATTCTTTTTGAATGTTCGACAAAGTATATACAGGCTCAGAAATCATTATCTGGTTGCTGAGTCATCTTGGTCGCCAGCATTGCCACCACGTTGTCGAACTTACCAGGTATCTGTGGCCCAAAATTTTTAGCAGCCTTTTTGATGCGCATTTTACCCTTGTAGTTATATTCTGGAATAAGCTCTCCAAGTGACACGGTCTCTATGGCTGGATATTGTGGAGCGCTCCATTCGAATGTGGCGGTTGGCACTATACACGTTATTTGTGCCTTGCCATCCTTGCATTTTATCTTTATGGTAAAATCACCATATATTTCCCATCCCGCCATAAAATTTACTTTGTGAAAGCCAATCTCGAGACGACCTTTATATACAACCATTCCTTCATCTTTATCCTGAACGTCGATACCAATTTTTGACTTGCTTTGTGAGCCAGCCCAGTCGCTCAACACTTCGAGTGCCCTAACGTATAGTTTACCCGCATCGACACCTTCAACTGTTACTACTTGCTTTTTCTCATACGTTCCGTTAGTCAATTCCAAGGCACTCTGAGCTTCACCTGCCATACCGAAGGCAAAGAACACAATTAAAGTGAATAAGATATTTTTCATAATTACTATGTTTTATTGTTATTACTCATGTCTCTGCCATTCCTTTTACACATACCGCTTTGCTGCCTCTATCAGTTGCTGCTTGAACTTGTAGATGTCCTCCACCTTGTCGATAGCCTCCATCTGCTCGTTCCTGCTCTCATCTACGAAGCCTATGCGCTTGTTGTTCGGATTGTTGAAATGGAGCCTGCAAATAGGCCTGCGGTTGTTGTCATCGGCAAAGATAGCAAAGTATGACTGGGAGTCGCGATGGGTGATACGCTCAGAGGTCATTACTTCACAGACGATGCTCTTCACGATGTAATAGCCCTCCATCTCCTCTTCAGTGGTGTTGATCTTCGAGGCTTTGTCGTCCTCCTTCTGAGGCTCTTCTCCCTTTGCTTCATTTTGGTCTGATGCTGGCGGAACTGCTGATGCTTGTATCGGAGCACCTGCCGCCTCCGTAGCCTTGATGGCAATACCAAGTTTCTCACTCATCACATCGTTGATGTGACTGTTAAGCGCTCGCGCCACGATGTCGGTAAACTGATCCAGCACCTTCTGAGTCACGATACCTTCGTATACACGCTTTGTAAGCAGTTTGACGAGTTCAGGCGATGGTTCAGCAAATTCGGTGCGGATCACCTTCTTGACTTCCGACAAGTACTTCAACTCATTGGCACTGCTCAGGATGTTGTCCAAGTCGAAGTTTTCCTTGCAGAATTTCTTCACTTCCTCAATCTGGGCATCCCTTATCTTCTCCAGGTTGATCTCGAGGAAAGGCACGTCGTCCATGATGTTCTCCTTGATCAGGTCGGTATAGAATCTGTATACGATGCCATTGGTCAGCACGCCGAACTTCGCCTTCGATGCCACGTAGTAGCGCTTCAGCTGGTTGTCGTGCAGGTTCAGGTCCTGCTTCCAGTGCTTGCACTCGATGAGCATGATGGGTGAGCCGTCTTTCATGATGGCATAGTCAATCTTCTCACCCTTCTTCTTGGCTATATCGCAGTCCATCTCGGGTACGACCTCCAAAGGGTTGAACACGTCGTATCCAAGCATCTGAATAAAAGGCATGATGAAGGCATTCTTTGTTGCCTCTTCCGTCTGGATGGAATCTTTCAGGGCTGACACACGTTTTGCCAGTTGCATAATAGAATCTTTAAAGTCCATAGTTTTATAGTTTACAATAAGTCCCATCTCCTCAGTCCCGAAGGAGACCTCTTAATTATACGTAAGAAGCGTGGAACTGTATCCACTTCTTCATCTAGAGGTCCTGAGAAAACCTTGTACGGGAGATGGGACAACATTCCACGCTAACGCATGGAAGTCATCATGTTCTCTTGTCGTACTTCGAAATTTCTCAGGTTTCTAGATACAAGACGAGCATAACGCTTCTATTCTTTTTATTTCCTCAATGTCGCACCGCCGTCCGCACCCGGACATCGTGGCGGTGTTCGATTGCAAAGGTAAGAAATAATTCTGAAATGCGCAAGAAAATCTCTGATTTTTCTTAAGGTTCGGGAGGAATCGAAGATGAATCCAGAGGGGCGGGCTAATAAGAATGTGCTCACAAAGTGTCTGACACTTTGTGAGCACTATTTCCCTCCAAGACCTGCATTTGCTGAATAGCAATCTGATTGAGTTTCACAAGCCTTTCTCCCTGTGGTACTCCATCATTGATGAGCACTGCATTGATATTCTCCATATTCGACAGGCATATCAATTCGTTGATAGTGGCATAGTCGCGGATATTGCCCTTCAAGTCAGGATTTGCCTCTCTCCACTGTTTGGCTGTCATCCCAAACATAGCAACATTCAGCACATCTGCCTCTTCAGCATAGATGATACTGGCTTGTGCTGGGGTGACCTCTTCGGGTATCAGATGGCTCTTGATAGCATCTGTATGGATGCGGTAGTTGATCTTAGAGAGTTCTCTTTTGGCAGTCCATCCCAGTTGCTTCTGTTCTTCCTCTTTCAGCCTTTGGAACTCGTCAATCAAGTAGAGTTTGAAGGTTACACTAATGGCGGTTCCAAACTCAAAAGCAATATCCTTGAAAGCGTATGTGCCGCCATAACGACCTTTCTTCACAATGATGCCAATGGCATTTGTCTTCTCAATCCACTCACTCACGCTCATGACGAAACTTGGTAAACCCGCCTGCATTCTAAAGTGGTCAAATTCGACCACTTTAAAGTTGGGATTATGAATCATCTCCCAAGTACCAAGAAACTCAATGGTGTATCTTGTGCGAATCCAGTTCTTAATGATGTCGGCAGCACGGCTTTCACTTTGTTTGCCATTAGCCATATCTGTAAGAGATTTTTGAAAAGTCAATTAATGAGAAAATGCTTATTAAGTATATAGGTTATGGAGTGTAAGTATATGACTTTTTGGTCAAAACTATATAGGTTTTCTCAAAAAGCATCCTCGCGCGCGCACTAATCCTCGCGCGCGCAATAATAATTAAATAATAATTAAATTATAATTAAATTAATTTGCCCCTTTAAAGGGGCAAATAATTATTTATTTTCAAATAATTTATTTATTTTATTATTATATGCGTGTATCAAATTTATAATTCTACGGTTTTTCCTTCTCTGCTGATGGCCCAAAAGGGGATGGCACTGTCTGTTTCCAGCGTGAAGCCGCTATGGAAGATGTAGGTCAGTGTCATCCGTTTAGAACTTCACCTTTCTTTCTGGTGCTGAGAATGAGCAGAAACGAGCCTCGCCGTTGGTGATGTAGAGCACGGCCATATTGTCATCATCGGCCTTGTACATCGACTTCAGGCCCTCGTTGCGGTTCAGGAACTCTTCCTTTACGCTCAGCGTCTCGTCGTTGACCAGAGTGCCCGACACGCGCATCCACTCGCTGCCTGACGACTTCAAGGCGCAGATCTCGAACTTGCCGTTCTTGGCCATCTGTTTGTAAACGTCCTTCACCTTGCCCGTCATAATGTAGAGACGGTCACCGATAATCTCTGATACGCCAAAAGCACGGACATGCGGCTGGTCGCCGTCAACGGTGGCGATGAAGAATGCACCGCATTCCTTCAAGAACGCTTGTACTTCTTTCATGTTCTCTTGTCTGGTTTGTGGGTCAATACTGTCAGCAGCCTCGGTCTGTGCTGCTGTCTCTGACTCATTTTCTACTGCCTGTGAAGGCTTGTTCTGATTGCAGGCTGCCATTGAAAGCAGCATTGCGAAAGCGATAATAATCTTCTTCATTGTCTTAAATCGTTTCTCTTAAAGTTTGTTGTAATTGCATAATTCTTTTGCAAAGTTACTCATTTCTGCTTGATTTTGAGTACTTTTGCTCCGAGAATTAGGAACAATTATCAAAAAACGATGATTCTGCAAATAGTAATAACAATTATAGGAGAGTAAAATATGGATTTTCTGGAACTCGTAAATAACAGATATAGTTGCAGGGCATATAAGTTCCTCAGCGTGGAGAAAGAGAAACTCGACTATATCCTGGAGTGTGTACGCTTTGCACCTTCAGCAGTGAACAAGCAGCCTTGGCGTTTCCACATCATCAGCAAGGAAGAAGACAAGGTACGTTTGCAGCAGTGCTATAATCGCGACTGGTTCAAGACGGCTCCGATGTATATCATTGCCTCTATCCTGCATGATGAGGAATGGGTGAGGGCAGATGGCAAGCATCATGGCGACATCGATATTGCCATAGCCGTTGAACACCTTTGTCTGGCTGCAACCGAGCAAGGACTGGCCACTTGTTGGGTGTGCAACTTCGATGCAGAGAGATGTAAGCAACTCTTTGACCTCCCTGTCAGCGAAGAGCCTGCCGTGGTCATCCCTTTGGGCTATGCTGACGAAAGGCTACGGGTAGGCGACGCTACGTCGGGAATTGAGATAAAGCCAAAGAAGCGAAAGACTATTGAAGAAATCGTAAAATAGCAAACGGATGGCAGAGAAGATCCTGTAAAAGATGAAACCACTATTAGACGTACACACCCACACCGTAGCCTCCGGACACGGCTACAGCACGATACAGGAAATGGCACAGGCTGCTGCTAACAAAGGACTGCAAGTGCTTGGCATCACGGAGCACGGCCCCAGCATACCAGGCACCTGCGGACTGCTCTATTTCAAGAACATGTTCGTCGTACCCCGCCGGATGTACGGCATCCGACTGCTGATGGGCTGTGAGGTGAACATCCTCGACACCAAGGGCCGTCTTGACCTCAATGACGAATACCTCGACCGTCTGGACATCGGCATCGCCGGCATCCACATCGTATGCTGGCAGGGAGGTACTCGTGAGGAGAATACCCAAGGGCTGATCAATGTTATCCGAAACCCGAAGATTCATATTATCAGCCACCCTGGCGACGGTTCGGCAGAACTCGATTTCGAGTCGTTGGTGCTGGCCGCTAAGGAGTCGCACACACTGTTGGAAGTGAATAACCACTCCCTGGCTCCGCAGCGCCATAAGACCATAGCCCGCGATAACAATCTCGAAATCCTGCGCCTCTGCAAGAAGCATGGTGTTCCCACGATTCTCGGCAGCGATGCCCACATCTCGTTCCAGATAGCCGACTACGAGCGCCTGCTTCCGCTGCTGGCCGAGACAGATTTTCCTGACGAACTGATCATGAACTACTGGCCGGAGCGGTTCTTCGAGTATCTGGGGATTGAACCGTGACTCTCTCAAAACAAAAGACTTTATGAAAATGAGAAAGACGTCTTATTAATAAAGGTATGAAGGATTTTAATTTCTATGCGCCAACACGTGTGGTGTTTGGACGGGAGTCGGAAGAGAAACTTCCGCAGTTGATTCGGCAGTATGGTGGCGGGAAGGTGCTTGTCCACTATGGCGGGGGCAGTGCCAAGCGCTCGGGACTATTGGACAAGGTGTATCAGATGCTCAGTGAGGCTGGTATCTCGTATGTCGAGTTGGGTGGGGTGGTGCCTAATCCCCTGCTCTCGAAGGTACGTGAGGGTATAGACCTCTGCCGAAAGGAGCATGTTGACTTTATCCTTGCCGTGGGTGGTGGTTCCGTGATCGACTCTGCCAAGGCCATCGGCTATGGTGTGGGCTATGCCGGTGACGTGTGGGACTTCTGGGATGGTAAGGCCGTACCGCAAGCGTGTCTGCCAATTGGCGTGGTGCTGACGATCCCTGCCGCTGGTTCGGAGATGTCGTCGAGTTGTGTGATTACCAATGATGAGGGTATGCTGAAGCGCGGTGTGAACAGCGACCTCTGCCGCTGCAAGTTCGCCATCATGAATCCAGAGCGCACCTATACCCTGCCTGCCTATCAGACGGCTGCTGGTGTGACGGATATCATGATGCACACGATGGAGCGCTACTTCTCGAAATATGAGGATGCCGTCCTGACGGATGCCATCTCTGAGGCATTGTTGCGCACGGTGATGGATGCGGTCTTTGAGGTGTTGAGGGATCCTGAGAACTATCGCTATCGTGCTGCCATCATGTGGGCCAGTTCCCTGTCGCACAACGATCTGACGGAGTGTGGTACGGAGAAGGATTTCGCCTGCCATAAACTGGAACACGAGTTGAGCGGCCTCTTTGGTGTGACGCACGGTGCTGGGCTGGCTGCCATCTGGGGCTCATGGGCCCGTTACGTGATGGACAAGCACCTGAATCGCTTTGTACAGTTTGCCGTGAATGTGCTGGATGTCACCAACGACTTTTCCGATCCCAAGGCTACGGCCCGGAAGGGAGTGGAAGCCTTAGAGGGCTTCTTCCATGCCATTGGCATGCCCGTCAGTATCCCTGAACTCATTGGGCGCCAGATCACCGACAAGGAGATTGGTACGCTCGTTGACAAGTGTAGCCGCGGCGGGAAGATGAACATTGGAGCCATGGAGGTGCTGAAGCCTGAGGATATGGCGGCTATCTATCGCATGGCTAACGACTGAAAGTTATAGAAAAGAAGATAAGAATCGTGCGAATTAACGAATTATCACTTTTTTGAACAAAAAACTTACGAATTATTTGTTTGGTTCGAGGAAAATGTATAACTTTGCACCCGATTTCAAAAGAAACAATAAGCATGAAGAGTCTGAATCTACTTAATGGCCTTATTATTATTCGACTGCAGGGAGCAGGCGGAAGTGATGGGGTGCGCGTAGGTTGACGATTGAAAACAGACGATTGAAAATGATACAGAGCCTTTCTCACTTCCGAGTGTGAAAGGCTTTTTTCAGTCATAATGCGGTGAAAGTATAACATTAAAAATTAAACATAAGTAAGACAAAATGAGTGACAGATTATTTATTTTCGACACGACGCTCCGGGATGGGGAACAGGTGCCTGGTTGTCAGTTGAATACCGTTGAGAAGATTCAGGTAGCCAAGGCACTTGAGCAACTTGGCGTCGATGTGATTGAGGCAGGATTTCCCATTTCGAGTCCTGGCGACTTTAATTCCGTGATTGAGATTTCCAAGGCTGTGACATGGCCTGTCATCTGTGCCCTGACGCGTGCCGTGGAGAAAGATATCGACGTGGCCTTTGAGGCTTTGAAATATGCCAAGCACAAGCGCATCCATACGGGTATCGGCACCTCGGAGGAGCACATCAGGTACAAGTTCAATTCCACGCGCGAGGAGATTATCGAGCGCGCCGCGGCTGCCACGAAGTATGCCAAGCGCTTCGTCGATGACGTGGAGTTCTATTGTGAGGATGCAGGGCGCACGGACAATGAGTACCTCGCACGTGTTGTGGAGGCCGTCATCAAGGCTGGGGCCACGGTGGTGAACATCCCTGACACGACGGGCTACTGTCTGCCGCAGGAGTACTATGAGAAGATCAAGTATCTGAAAGAGCATGTTGATGGCATCGACAAGGTCATCATCTCCACCCATTGTCATAATGATCTGGGTATGGCGACGGCCAACACGCTCAATGGTGTGATGGCTGGTGCCCGTCAGGTGGAAGTGACGATCAATGGCATCGGAGAGCGCGCTGGCAACACCTCGCTGGAGGAGATTGCCATGATCCTGAAGTGCCATAAGGGGCTGGGTATCGACACCAATATCAACACCACGAAGATCTATCCGACTTCAAGGATGGTGTCGAGCCTGATGAACATGCCAGTGCAGCCCAACAAGGCCATCGTGGGGCGTAATGCCTTTGCCCACTCTTCAGGTATCCATCAGGACGGTGTGCTGAAGAACGTGCATACCTACGAGATCATGGATCCTAAGGACGTAGGCATCGACGACAACTCCATCGTGTTGACAGCACGCTCAGGACGGGCAGCCCTGAAGCATCGTCTGCACGTGAACGGTGTCGATCTGGAAGAGGAGAAACTCGACAAGGTCTATGAGAAGTTCCTGATTCTGGCCGACCAGAAGAAGGAAGTGAATGATGCCGATGTGCTGATGCTCGCGGGGGCCGATATGGCAGAGACGCATGCCGTACGTCTCGACTTCCTGCAGGTGACGACGGGTAAGGGCGTGAAGAGCGTGGCCTCCATCGGCCTCGACATCAGTGGACAGAAGTTCGAGGCTGCTGCCTCTGGCAATGGTCCCGTGGATGCCGCCATCAAGGCCCTGAAGAAGATTATCATGAAGCAGATGACGCTGAAGGAGTTTACCATCCAGGCCATATCAAAGGGCTCTGACGATGTGGGAAAGGTGCACATGCAGGTGGAGTATGACGGCAGTCTCTACTATGGATTTGGTGCCAACACAGACATCGTGACTGCTTCCGTAGAGGCTTATATCGACTGTATTAACAAGTTTAAGAATAACGACGAATGAATACGCTATTTGATAAGATTTGGGACAGGCATGTCGTGCAGCAGGTGGCCGACGGTCCCACGCAGTTATATATTGACAGGCTGTATTGCCATGAGGTGACCTCTCCGCAGGCCTTTGATGGTATGCGGGCCAGGGGGCTGAAGTGCTTCCGCCCTGATCAGATATTCTGTATGCCAGACCATAATACGCCTACGCACGATCAGGATAAGCCCATTGCCGATCCTGTATCCAGGAAGCAGGTCGATGCGCTCGCCAAGAATGCCGCAGATTTTGGGCTGACGCACTATGGTATGATGGACAAAAGCAACGGCATCATCCATGTCGTGGGGCCGGAGAAAGGCCTGAGCCTTCCAGGTATGACGATCGTGTGTGGCGATTCCCACACCTCTACCCATGGCGCGATGGGTGCTGTCGCCTTCGGCATCGGCACTTCGGAAGTGGAGATGGTGCTCGCCTCCCAGTGTATCCTCCAGCAGAAGCCGAAGTCGATGCGCATCTGTATCAACGGGAAATTGGGCAAAGGGGTGACTGCCAAGGATGTAGCACTCTATCTGATGGCGCAACTGACCACGAGCGGTGCTACGGGCTATTTCGTGGAATATGCTGGCGACGTGGTGCGCGACATGACGATGGAGGGGCGCCTGACACTCTGCAACCTCTCCATAGAGATGGGAGCCCGTGGAGGTTTTGTGGCCCCTGACGAGACAACGTTCGACTATCTCAAGGGACGTGAGTACGCTCCTAAAGGCGAAGACTGGGAGAAGGCCGTTGCCTACTGGAAAACACTGAGGAGTGGCGACGACGCCGTGTTTGACAAGGAACTGGCGTTCGAGGCAGAAGATATCGAGCCGCGCATCACCTACGGCACCAACCCTGGAATGGGCATAGGTATCACGGAGGTCATCCCTGCAGAGGGCGGGGTGGGCTTTGAGAAGGCACTCAACTACATGAACTTCAGACCTGGTGAGAGATTAGTGGGCACAAAGGTCGATTATGTGTTCCTTGGTGCATGCACCAACGGTCGTATCGAGGACTTCAGAGCCTTTGCCTCCATCGTGAGAGGCAGGCAGAAGGCTGCCGATGTGGCTGCATGGCTCGTACCAGGCTCATGGGCTGTTGATCGCCAGATTCGTGAGGAAGGACTTGATAAGGTGCTTGAGGAAGCGGGCTTCGCCATCCGTCAGCCAGGTTGCTCAGCCTGTCTGGCCATGAATGACGACAAAATTCCTGCTGGCAAGTTGGCCGTCTCGACCTCAAACCGTAACTTCGAGGGGCGCCAGGGCCCAGGCTCTCGCACCATCCTCGCCTCGCCATTGGTGGCCGCTGCCGCAGCCGTGACGGGGGTTATCACTGATCCAAGAACCCTAATGGAATGACGATATGAAGGTTCTGTCATTCATCTGCGCTCTGCTTGGTATTTCCATCTTTGGCCGTTATACGGTATCAGATAAGGACTGGCAGAAAACCACGAAGATCGTCTATTATCATTCTGATGCGACGATCATTCCAAAACTGTACCGCTGCTATTCCGTGACGATAACAGCGGAAGAGGTGGTGGTGGAAGTACGCAACTACGATAAGACGCTACTCATGAAACACTATCCCCATACGGCTGAGAATTACCAGAAAGTTATCCAGCAGTTGAAGAAGATGGATATTAGGAAGGTAAGGGAGCAAGGGAGTGTGGCAGGTGGCGATTCGGAGTCGTTGAAACTGTATAAGGGCGAACGGCAGTATTTCTCCGCATACGCCTCCCACGGAAACGGCACCTTGAAGATGCGTAACGGCGAACTGGGCATCATTGTCAGGAGTATAGTTCCTGAGATAGATGAATTGATAGAGCAGACACGTTCCAAATAACAAAGAGTATAAGAATATGAAACAGAAATTTGATGTAATAATATCTACCTGCGTTCCTCTTCCATTGGAGAATGTAGATACTGACCAGATCATTCCAGCCCGTTTCCTCAAGGCCACGACCCGTGAGGAGAAATTCTTTGGCGACAATCTCTTCCGGGACTGGCGCTACAGGGTCGATGGTACTCTCAACGAGAGTTTCGTACTCAACGACCCCACATATTCCGGCAGCATCCTCGTGGCTGGCAAGAATTTCGGTAGCGGGTCCTCGCGTGAGCATGCCGCTTGGGCCATTGCCGGCTATGGTTTCCGCGTGGTCATCAGCAGTTTCTTTGCGGATATCCACAAGAACAATGAACTGAACAACTTCGTACTCCCCGTGGTGGTATCGGAAGACTTCCTCGCGGAACTCTTCGGCAGTATCAAGGCTGATCCGAAGATGCTGGTGGAGGTCGATCTTCCCAACCAGACAGTGACCAACAAGGCGACAGGTCGCAGTGAACATTTTGAGATCAATGGTTATAAGAAGCATTGTCTGATGAATGGCCTTGATGACATCGACTTTCTCGTGCAGAATCAAGAAAAGACAGAGCAATGGGAACAGCAGAACAAGTAGGGAGATACAAGGAACTCCGTCCGTTTGTGGAGATCATGGATTCCACGTTGCGCGATGGCGAGCAGACCAATGGCGTCAGTTTTCTGCCGCATGAGAAACTGATTATTGCCCGTATGCTGTTGCGTGACCTGAATGTCGATCGTATCGAAATCGCCTCGGCCCGTGTCTCCGAGGGAGAGAAGGAGGCTGTGCGCATGATATGCCGATATGCCCGTCAGATAGACAAGCACGACAGGGTGGAGGTGCTTGGCTTCGTGGATGGCGGACAAAGCATCGACTGGATTGATGCTTGTGAATGCCGCACGATCAATCTCCTGGCAAAAGGTTCCCTGCGCCATTGTCAGGAACAGTTGCATAAGTCGCCTGAGGAGCATATCGAGGATATCCGCAATGAGGTGAAGTATGCGCGTTCCAAGCAGATGAACGTAAACCTCTATCTGGAAGACTGGTCGAACGGCATGAAGGACTCTCCCTTCTACGTCTATCAGGTGATGGATGCGCTTTGCGACATCGGCATCCGCCGCTTCATGCTCCCTGATACCTTGGGCATCATGAATCCCCTTCAGTGCATTGAGTATTTCCGTAAGATGATGAAGCGCTATCCAGATACTCACTTCGATTTCCACGCCCACAACGACTATGACCTTGCAGTCAGCAATTCACTGGCTGCCGTACTCAGTGGCGCCAAAGGGCTCCATGTGACGGTCAATGGCCTGGGAGAGCGCTGTGGTAATGCCCCATTGTCGAGTGTGCAGGTCATCCTGAAGGACCAGTTCCATGCTAAGACGAATATCAACGAAAACAAGTTGAACGATATTTCCCGACTGGTGGAAAGTTATAGTGGTATTGCCGTGGCACCCAACCAGCCTATCATTGGTGACAATGTCTTCACGCAGGTGGCAGGCGTACATGCAGATGGTGACAATAAGGGCGGACTCTATCACAATGCCCTCGTGCCAGAGCGCTTCGGGCGTCGTCGGGAATATGCTCTGGGCAAAAACAGCGGAAAGGCTAATATCGCGAAGAACCTGGAGGAACTGGGTCTTGAACTCACGCCTGAGCAGACGCGCAAGGTGACCCAGCGTATCACCGAACTCGGTGACAAGAAGGAGATTGTGACACAGGAAGACTTGCCTTTCATCGTCAGCGACGTGCTCAAGCATGATGCACCCGAGGACAAGGTGAAACTCGTCAGTTATGTCGTATCGACGGCCTACGGTCTGAAGCCTGGAGCCAATATCAAGGTGGAGATCAACGGGCAGGAGTATGAGGCGAGTGCCACTGGCGATGGTCAGTATGATGCCTTTGTGAAGTCGCTTCGATATATCTACAAAAAATATCTGGGACGCACCTTCCCTATCCTCCAGAACTATCAGGTGAGCATTCCTCCTGGTGGGCGTACAGATGCCCTCGTGCAGACGGTGATCACTTGGAACGACAACGGTAAGGTCCTTCGTACCCGTGGGTTGGATGCTGACCAGACAGAAGCAGCCATCAAGGCGACGTTTAAAATGCTGAATATTTACGAAAAAGAAAACAATAACGAGTTATGAGATTAAAGATTGCAGTTCTCGAGGGCGATGGTATCGGACCCGAGATCATGAAACAAGGTGTGGCTGTACTCGATGCGATTGCTGACAAGTGCGGACACCAGTTTGAATATGAGGAGGCCATCTGTGGTGCCCATGCTATTGATGTCTGTGGCGATCCTTATCCTGACAGTACGCACGAGGTATGCATGCAGGCTGATGCCGTGCTCTTCGCTGCCGTGGGTGACCTGAAGTACGATAACAATCCCACGGCCAAGATCCGGCCAGAGACAGGACTGCTGGCAATGCGTAAGAAACTTGGTCTCTTTGCCAACGTACGTCCAGTAGCCACCTTCGACTGCCTCATCCATAAGTCTCCTTTGAAGGATGAACTGTTGCGTGGTGCCGACTTCGTGGTAATCCGTGAACTAACGGGCGGCATGTATTTTGGTGAGAAGTATCAGGACAACGACAAAGCCTACGATACAGATGTCTATACCCGGCCGGAGATAGAGCGCATCTTGAAAGTAGCCTTCGATATGGCAATGACGCGCCGCCGGCATCTCACGGTGGTGGATAAGGCCAATGTCCTTGCCAGTAGTCGTCTCTGGCGACAGATTGCCAAGGAGATGGAACCGCAGTATCCTGAGGTGAAGACCGACTATATGTTCATCGACAATGCCTCGATGCGTGTCCTGACAGAACCACGTTTCTTCGACGTAATCGTCACGGAGAATACCTTTGGTGACATCCTTACCGACGAGACTTCCTGTATCACTGGCTCCATGGGGCTTCAGCCATCCAGTTCGTTGGGTGAACATACACCGCTCTTCGAACCCGTCCACGGCTCATGGCCGCAGGCGGCAGGGCAAAATATCGCCAATCCGTTGGCACAGATCCTTTCGGCCGCGATGCTGCTTGAGCATTTTGGACTCAACAAGGAGGGCGCCATCGTGCGTGAGGCAGTCAATGCCTCGCTCGATGCTTATGTGCGCACTCCCGAGATCCAGGTGGAAGGCGGAGACAAATATGGTACCCGTGAGGTCGGGGAGTGGATAGTGAACTATATCAAGAATGCGTAAGTTAATAATGACAGTCATGCTGATGGGCGTTGTCTGTGTGAAAGCGCAGACAACACCTCAGCAATGGCGCGACTCCGTCTCTACACTAATCGGACTGATACGGCAGAATCCCAAGAATGCAGACCTGCGGCTTCGAAAGGCTGAGGCGAACATCAACCTCCAGCAGTGGGAATACGCCATAGAGGAATACGGCCATGTGCTTCGTCAGGACGACCATAATCTGGCAGCCCTCTATTTCCGTGCCTATTGTCATGGACAGTTGCGTCACTATGATATGGCGATGGCCGACTACGACAGTTTTCTCGCCATCTTGCCACGACATTTCGAGGCGCACCTAGGAAGGGCACATATCCTTGAGAAGATGGGGAAAAAGGCTGATGTACTCGATGAACTGAACCTGATGGTGCAACTGTTTCCAGACAGTGCCGACGCCTATGCCGCACGTGCTGCATACGAGACGGAACTCCACCTGTTTGATGCTGCCCTCTATGACTGGGACGAAGCCTTGAGACTCCATCCTGAGAAGGCTGACTATGCCGTCTCCAAGGTTGACGTCCTGTTGAGGTTAAATCGTAGAAAAGAGGCTCATAAGACACTTGATGACGCCGTCATCCATGGCGTTCCGAGAGGAGCCTTGAAGGAGTGGTATGACAGATGCCGATAGGGCTTACTGGAGATAGGGATTGTAGCGCAGTTCCTCGCCAATGGTCGTTTTGGGACCGTGTCCGCTGAAGATGGTGGTCTCAGGGGGGAGGGGAACCAGGATCGTCTGCAGGCTGTTCATCAGTTCCGCATAACTTCCACCGTCAAAGTCGGTACGGCCAACGCTCATCTTGAAGAGCGTGTCGCCAGTGAATATGATATGCTCATCTTCGCTGTAGAATACGACGCCGCCGCGTGAGTGACCAGGTGTCTTCATCACCCGTAGTCCATGGTGGCCGAAGCGGATGATCTCATCCTGCTGTAAATACCTGCCTACTGGCGGGTATTCGCGTTTAAGGGGTACACCAATCATTTCTTTGAACTGTTTGGGCAGGTCGTTGATCAGGTCACCGTCCTCGGCGGCAATCTCTACCTTCAGACCGTAATTGTCGTGGATTGTGTCATTGCCGAAGTTATGGTCAAAGTGTCCATGGGTAGCCAGCAGGTGGACGGGTTTCAGGGCATTGGCGTCGATATAGTGGGTGATGGCATCACGCTCCTCTTGATAATAGGCTCCACAGTCGATAATGACACATTCCTTGGTGTCATCACTTACCACGTAGGTGTTCTCTTGAAGCATGTTGAAGATGAATGTCTTGACGTTCAGCATTGGCATTAAACATTAGATATAAGACATTAAATGGGGAGGTAGATGATGTGCTTCTCCTTAAACCATTCTTCGACAAAGAAGGTGCTGATATCCGTTGTTTCCACAATTTTGTAGAATGGTCGCAACTCAGTCTGCACGTCGCCACCCTTCAGGCAGATGATGCCGTTGGGTAGGGCGTTGTGTTGAGTCTTAGAGATATTCTTTCTGACGATTTTCTGAAGGTCGGACAGGGGCATCACGGCACGACTCACCACGAAGTCAAACTTTCCCTTCTCGTCTTCTCCGCGCAGGTGCTCAGGATGGCAGTTCTTTAGTCCGATGGCATTGCAGACCTCTTGGGCCACGCGAATCTTCTTGCCCGTCCCGTCAATGAGTTTGAACTGGCACTCAGGGAATAGGATGGCAAGGGGGATTCCAGGGAAACCGCCACCTGTGCCAAAGTCCAGGATTTGCGTGCCTGGCTGGAAGTGGATCATCTTGGCAATGGCCAGAGAGTGGAGCACATGGTGCTCATAGAGTTGGTCTATGTCCTTACGGGAGATAACGTTGATCTTCGCGTTCCAGTCGCGGTATAGGTTGTCAAGCATATCTATCTGCTGTCGCTGGGTCTCGGACAACTCTGGGAAATAGTGATATATAATGTCTGCTGCCATGCTTTAGTAATTAAAGGAGTTCTTTAGTAACTTCTCTATGTCGCTGAAGGGGATGATCAGTTCGGTGCTCCCCATGGCGTATGGTGCTATTTCGTAGGGGTTATAGACAAAGGTGATTGTCTCATCGCCTAAGATGAAATTCTCCGAGGGGAAGATGTCCATGGAGTAGAGGTATCCCTTGTCGTGAAGGGCGGCCAGCGTGTTGCAGCCAGTCTTGGCCTTCAGGGCTTTCAGAAGGATATTCTTCAGGGGCTGTTCATATCCAGGGGCAAACAAGTCGTCAAGGGTCAGTTGACGCCCCGTCTTTGCCTCAAAGTTCAGTGTGATCAATTGGTTGATGCCGTGGGCACCACCCTCGTAGTAGTCGATGGTGGCCAGATAGACAATGGTACCCTTGCTGCCCTTCTGGGTATTGCTTTCAATGATATAGTGATACTGGTACCATGAGCGTTTGGTGGTGTCCGCACGATCTTGGTTGTAGAGTGGTAGCATTGTCTTCTTGTATGAGTCTGTATAACTGTCGGCAAAAGCCTCCGCAGCCAGTTTCATCGTCGCTTCATTGCGGTCAAGTAATCGTTTCATGACAGTCTCGTTGATCAGTTCTCCGCGGTGACCGTTGGCTTTCGTGGCCTCATGTAACTTTAGGTGGACGGCACATGTTGGCGATTTCTCCTCGTTGGAGAGCATGACGGTTTTGTCGGCCGTCACTTCCTGGAACTCAACAATCTCATCCTCGTCTCCCTTGCAACTGGCGGACAGCAGGAGAATAGTTAATACGGGAAATAGGAATCTGATGTTCATTTGACCTATGTTCTAAATTTATCGGCAAAATTACACTTAAATTGTCAAAATAGCAAATTTCTCGTTGGAAAATATTAATTTTGCACCCAAAATTCAGATATCATGGAGGAGAGAGCACTAAAGGCAGCCCTTTTTGACCTTGATGGTGTCGTGTTCGACACTGAGCCGCAGTATTCTGTATTCTGGGGGCAGATATGCCGTCAGTACCACCCTGAACATGCTGGACTGGAGCATGAGATCAAGGGACAGACACTCACGCAGATCTATGACCGTTGGTTCGGTGGTGATCTGGTATCCGAAAGGGAGAGCATCACCCGTCGGCTGAATGCTTATGAGGAGTCGATGCGTTATGATTTCATAGCAGGGTTTGAGACCCTCATCAGCGACCTGCATCGCCATGGCGTCATGACAGCCGTCGTCACCAGTTCCAATCAGCCGAAGATGGAGAGTGTGTATCGCTACCAGCCGGGTTTCAAGAGCCTGTTTGATGCCATCCTGACCTCAGAGGATTTTGCCAAGAGCAAGCCTGATCCTGATTGTTACCTGAGGGCTGCTGCCCGACTGGGAGCCAGAACTGATGAGTGTATCGTCTTTGAGGACAGTTTTAATGGTCTCCGTTCGGGTAGGGCGGCAGAGATGAAGGTCGTGGGGCTTGCCACAACGAATACTGCTGAGTCTATATCCGTGTTGTCTGATATACAGATTGATGATTATCAGTATGTTAATTATAATTTTCTAAAGTCTTTGTTAAATTCATAGATTTTCATCTTCTCCCTTAATGAATTCTCAGAATACCCCTGTCCATATTCGCCTCTGGCATCGTGACTTCTGGCTAATGTCCGTTGCCAATCTGCTCCTGACGGCGGCCGTCTATATGCTGGTGCCCACGATGCCAGGATGGCTTCTTGATACCCAAGGTTTTTCGCCACAGGAGACGGGTGTTGCCATGGGCGTCTTCGGATTCGGCCTTTTCCTCATGGGAGTCTTTGTTTCCTTTCTCGTCCAGCACTATCGCAGGAATGTGGTCTGTATATGTGCGATATTGGCAATGGCGGCCCTGATAGGATTTCTTTACTATGTGGAGGCTAGGCGTAGTGAGTTCGTGGAGTTCTGGCTTGTAGTGCTTCAGCGGCTTGCCATGGGAGCAACCTTCGGGCTGGCTCAGATGGTCTTGACGAGCACACTGATCATTGATACCTGCGAGAGTTACCAGCGTACGGAGGCCAACCACTCTGCTGGCTGGTTTGGACGGTTTGCCCTGTCTTTGGGACCATTGGCCGGCATGATGCTGCAGCGTTTGCTTGGCTTCAACATGATGGTTCTCGTGGCTGTCAGTGTGTCGGTCGCCGCCTTGCTGATGATCCGGCTTGTTTCCTTTCCTTTCCGTACGCCAGAGGATGATGTGTCCATCGTGAGCCTCGATCGTTTCTTATTGCCACAAGGATTTCCGCTCTTCCTTAATCTGCAACTGATCATGCTGGCTGTCGGCCTGCTCTTCTCCATACCACTTGCCGAGCGTTTTTACGCCATGATGATGGTGGGCTTCCTATTTGCACTTTTGGCGCAGCGGTTTGTTTTCCGCGATGCAGAGATGAAGAGTGAGGTGGTATCGGGATTGATCCTCTTGGGAGCGGCCTTTCTGATGATGTTGACTCATCCCCTGCAGACGGTGTGGTATATCGCCCCCGTCTTTGTGGGCTTCAGTCTGGGTATTATCGGTTCCAGATTCATGCTATTCTTCATAAAACTCAGTCGTCATTGTCAGCGAGGCACGTCGCAGAGCACTTTCCTACTTGGGTGGGAGAGTGGCATTGCCTGGGGACTGGGTATCGGACTGGCGTTCTTCCACGGGAATGCAGGTGGTGCATTAACCGTGGCCCTTGTCCTGGTGGGCTGTGCCCTGATCCTCTATCAGTTTACCCACAACTGGTTCGTCGGGCACAAGAACAGATAAAGTACCCTAGACGATAAATCTTAAAGATGGTGAGACTAGGATGGCGGCCACAGAGTTGACGTCGTTCCAGGGTTCCGAAGAGATGGTGCCAGAGGCGGATCATCGTGAGGATGATGGGGAAATGAATATTGCCCACAAAGGTGAGAAGTCGGGAATTGCCCCTCAGGTCCTCGCTGAACTGACAGAGTGTACGTAGTCCCTCCTCCGTCTTGGCTACAAAGTCAGCATTCTTTTCAAATGTACAGAACCCGAGCGGATTGTCAATGTGCTCGATATTAATGTGTTGTTGGCGGAAAACCTTCCCCAAAAGTACATCCTCGTATCCGTAGTGGCGGAAACGTTCGTCGAAGGGACATTGCAGCATGAGGTCTCGGCGCACCAGCAGGTTGGCTGTGTGCAGGTGCTGGTAAGGCGCTTTCTGTCGCTCAGGCGCCGTGTGATGGGCTTCTTCTGCTTTCTCGTATAGGTAGCGAAGGTTCCCCTTGTGCATCGTTTCATCCCCATGGATAGCCACGCCTCCGTCAATCACCGTGTCACATGAACTATCAAGGTATCGGTGGATGAAACGGTCGCTGAGGATGGTCATGTCACTGTCGATGAAGAGCACGTAATCATATCGGGCCTCCCTGACGAGGAAGTTGCGGATGGCGGAACGCCCCACGTTCTCGTTCCTGACTACATAGCGGCAGTCAGGTAGGCTGTTGATCATCTCATTCTCCTGTATCGTATTAGTATCTGTAGAACCGTCGTCGGCCACGATCACCTCGAAGCGGATCGTACTTGACTGAAGTTGGGGCACCAGTCCTCTCACCAGTGTTACGCAGACATGGTTGTAGGTCGGTATCAGTACGGACAGTTCCTGTTTCTTCTTGGCTGCCTTCATGTCTTATTTATTGGAAACGCATTGGCAAAGGTAGTTAAAAGAATCGACTCTGCCAAGCGTTTTGACTTTTTTTGTGATATTTACAACAGGTTTCTAAGACATAGTCGCTTTTTCTAATGAAAAGTTTTGGTAGTCTGAAAAGAAGTATGTAACTTTGTTCCCAATATGGTTAATGAGCATTCCAAGATGAGGGAGACAATGCATTACATGGTGGCCAGGCATCGGTTTGCCGTCAGTGGAGAAACAGAGGTCTTTGCGCTGATGGTAAACTATGAGCCGTTTGGTTGTGATGGCGGAGAAACAGTGTTTACACTGACGGTAGAGAGTGGCGGAATGCCAGAGTTTACCGAAGAACTACAGCAGGATGACGATGGGCAGGTGATAGTCTGTGGGCATACACCAACAGGAGAGGCCGTGTTCGAGTTCCGCTGGTGGGGTGCGACAGCGGGATGGCTCGTATGCGCTGCAGACTATAGCGAGGGACGGCTCATTACGACGGGCATGCATACAAAGATGGCTGTCAACAATGCCCTGATGATTATGTACGCCATGGCTACGGCAGACAAAGGAACGGCCCTGTTCCATGCTGCAGTAATATCGCACCAAGATAAGGCGTATATGTTCCTCGGTCCGAGCGGTACAGGCAAAAGCACGCATGCCAGTCTGTGGCTGCGATATATTACAGGCGCGGAACTGGTGAACGATGACAATCCCGTAGTGCGCATCTGTGGCGATGGTTCCGCTTTCGTGTATGGTTCACCGTGGAGCGGCAAGACCCCCTGCTATCGGAACGTAAATTATATGCTTGGTGCCATCGTCATGTTGAGTCAGGCACCCTATAACAAAATCCGGCCGCTGAAGGGACTCGATGCCTATGCGGCTCTCGTAGCCAGTATCAGTGGCAAGCGATGGGACGGACGTATCGCTGACGGTCTGCATGAGACTGAGAACAGATTAGCCTCCATCGTGCCGATGTGGTATTTGGAGTGCTTGCCCGATGAAGAAGCAGCAAAACTATGCCAAACAACGATTACATCATAAGTGAAGCCATCCGATTGGTGGCGGAAGGGGTGAGCGTGACGCTACCTGTTGACGGACGGAGCATGCTGCCTTTCATCATTGGTGGAAGGGATAGCGTCATCCTGCAGAACCCCGCGAATCCAAAAGTCAGCGACGTGGTGTTGGCATGGGTGGACGGCTGTCGATATGTGGTGCATCGGATTATCTACATCAGGGGAGAAGATGTGATTCTGATGGGCGATGGAAACCTCGTAGGAACTGAACACTGCTCCCTCGATGACATCAAGGCGATAGCGACGCATGTGGTGGATACCAAGGGAAAGAGACACTATTTATATAATAGGTGGCGGCTACTTGGAGCAAGAGTATGGTTCAGGCTGCGCCCCGTGAGGAGATATTTATTGGCAATATATAGAAAAATTGAAGGATTGAAAAATTGAAGATTATGAGAATAAAGGAAGGATTTGTGCTGCGCGAGGTGTGTGGCGAACGTGTAATTGTGGGTGAGGGCCTCGGAGCCATTAACTTCGGTAAGTTGTTGGCTCTGAACGAAAGTGCTGCATGGCTTTGGAAGCAGGCTCAGGAGATGGGTGACTTTACTATTGAGGCTCTTGCTGATAAACTCAGTGGTGAGTATGACGTGACAGCCGACGAGGCCAGGACCGATGTGACAGCGATCGTTACCGAGTGGCAGAAAGTGGATGTCGTGGAATGAGATACGTCGCGTGGCTTTGGCGTAATACGTGGGGCATCCGTTGGAATATGGCTGTGTGTATCGTGGCAGGTATCGGGCAGGTGGGGCTCGGTCTGTTGATGGTATGGCTCAGCAAACGGTTCATCGACGAGACTATCCGTACGGGAACGGCTGATGGAGTACTGCGGATGGTCTTTTGGCTGGTATTAACAGTGGTAGGCGGTGTCGTGCTTCGACAAGTGGGCTACTGGCTGACAACATCGGCAAGTATCAGACAGTCGAACGTCCTTCGGCTGCGTATCTTCAGCAACCTGTTTCGCAGACAGTTGTTTGTGGGTGACGATCTGCACTCTGGTGATGTAAGTTCACGACTGGCAAAGGACATTGAGCAGGTGACTACGGTTGCAACAGACACGCTGCCACAGATGTTGATAACAATGATCCGGCTTGGCGGGGCATTTCTGCTGATGCGTTGGTTTGACGCACGACTGGCATGGGCATTGTTGTTGCTGACGCCTATGGCTATCGTTTTCGGCAAACTGATTGCCAGGCGGCTCAGGCAGATGACCCTTGACATCCGCCAGGATGAGAGCCGCATCCAGATGCAGGTGCAGGAAGGTGTGGAGTATAACGCCGTCCTACGCTCGATAGACTCAGAACAATGGATGATCGATAGACTCGACTCCATGCAGCAGCGCCTTCGTGGGAACATGATGCGGCGCCTGCGTTTTACCGTCGTTACACGTCTTATCATGGGCTGCGTCTTTGGACTGGGCTATCTGTTGGCATTCGTCTGGGGAGGCATCGGGCTGCGCAATGGCACCATTACCTTCGGTGTGATGACCTCGTTCCTGCAACTCGTTGGCATGATCCAACAACCTATTCTGCAACTATTAAACATGGTGCCTGGTGTGATACATGCCACGGCCAGCATAGACAGACTGGAGGAATTGTCGGCTGAATTCGAATCACGGGTACAAGTCCATGTCGAATCTCCAGGTTTTATCCATGATTCTGCCATCCGCATGAACGACGTCTCTTTCCATTACGCTCAAGGTGATAGGGAGATACTCTCGCACTTCACCCATGACTTTGTGTCTGGCTCTAAAACTGCCATCATGGGCGAAACTGGCATCGGCAAGACCACGTTGTTCCGCATGATGCTCGGATTTATCGAACCCACTGACGGAACGATTAATGTCGGTGGCGATCTGTGCTTTGTACCGCAGGGGAATACGCTGATGAGCGGCACTATCCGCTATAACCTTCAACTGGCAAAACCTGATGCCACAGAAGATGAACTGCGGCATGTGCTACATACTGCCTGTGCTGACTTTGTCTTCAATCTTCCTGACGGTCTCGACACCGAACTGGGTGAGCGGGGTAGCGGACTCAGTGAAGGACAGGCTCAGCGTATCGCCATCGCCCGCGGCCTGCTGCATGGTGGTGACATCTTCCTATTCGACGAAATCAGCAGCAGTTTGGACGAACAGACCGAGCAGGATTTATATACTCGTTTGTTTGCCGCATACCCACAAAAGACAATGCTCCTTATCACTCACCGAGCAGCAGTCTGTCAGTCGTGCGATGAGATTGTCAAGATGTGTTAAAAAACAATAAGAATAGATACCTTCATGCGCGGGTCAGGAGAAAAAGTCGTACCTTTGCAGCCGCTCTTACGCGATAAGGGCATGGAATTCAAATTATTTACATTAAAATTTTACATTAAACAATGGCAACAAAGATCAGATTGCAGCGCGGCGGCCGTAAGGGTTATGCCTTCTACAGCATCGTAATCGCCGACGCTCGTGCACCACGTGATGGTAGATTTACTGAGAAGATTGGTACTTACAATCCTAATACCAATCCTGCCACAGTAGATTTGAATTTCGACCGTGCACTCTATTGGGTTGAGACAGGTGCCCAGCCTACAGACACAGTACGTAACATCCTCAGCCGTGAGGGCGTTTATCTGATGAAGCACCTCCGTGGTGGTGTAAAGAAGGGCGCTTTCGACGAGGCTGCCGCACAGAAGAAGTTCGATGCCTGGAAGGCTGACAAGCAGAAGGGGCTCGATAAGGTTCGTGAGGAAGAAATCAAGGCAAAGAAGGAAGCCGTAGCCAATGCACTGAAGGCAGAGAAGGCCATCAATGAGGCTATCGCCAAGAAGGTCGCAGACAAGAAGGCTGCCGAGGCTGCCGCCAAGGCAGAGGAAGAGGCTGCAAAAGCCGCTGAGGCTGCTGCCGCTGAGGCTCCTGCTGAGGAGACAGTTCCTGCTGCAGAGTAACTCTTCAGATCAAGGATTAACGATTAAGAATTATGATTACCTGTTGCCCAGTTTTTGGTGCATATAAGGTAATCATAATTTTTTTGTTTTTGATTTCAAACTACTATTCCTTCGTTGTCCAAAAGTTGATGTACTGTTGTGCTACTTTAACATAGTCGTGGTGTCGGCGGACGTATTCGACGCTCTGTCGCTTGAGTTCGGGGATGCGTTCGGGGTGGAGCACCAACTCTTCCAATTCATGATACACACTCTCGTAGGTGGGCTCAACGTTGATGATCGGACGGAGTTCTGTTTCGTGGATGATCTCGTAGTTCTCGGGCTCCCCACCGCCAATACAGATAATGCCCTTCGACATAGCCAGTAACGGATTCATCGAAGGAGTGTAGGCATAGAGTTGGTCGAGAATGGCATCTGAATGTTCTATCATCTGCTGGTATTTGTCGAAAGGAACGGACTCGGCCACGACAAGTTTCATGCGATGACCAAACTTCTGGTTGACATCTTGTGCAGCACGTAGCATGATGTCCGTACCCTTATATGCTGAGCGTTCGCGGTTGATACCTATGAAAATGATTACTTTGGATTGCTGAGCCAGATCCGTCTGGAAGGTATCTGGTAGCCTGATGGGATAGGGGATATAGGTGGTCTTTTCTGGGAAAGCCGGATGATAGCATGCCCAGTATTCATAGAGGCCAGTAATGATGCCGTCACAGTCGGAGGCAATCATCTTGTTCAGTTGTTCCTTGGCGGTACCCAGCCAGTCGCTCTGATATTTCACGGCCTCAGGGTCTGTGCGCACTTGGTTGCCAAAGTTGAAGTCGCTGTAGCGCAGGGGCTTGTCAAAGGTGCAGGTGTGTACCCAGTACCAGTCCATACCAAAGCCGCCGAGGAATACCTTCTTGTTATGATTGCGCAGATAGCGGTAGATCGGGAAGAGGCGTTGGGCCTTCAGTTCAAAGAAGATGGGATTGATCAACTGTACCACATCGTAACCCGTGAGCCGAGGCAAAAGCGTGTAGATTCTTGCCAGCAGACGGAGACCACCCAGTCTGCCGTTAGGACGTGACACATCGATGTCGCGGGGATAGTCTTTCCAGAAGTCCCCGTTGGAGACGACTGTCACCTGGTGTCCTAGCAGTCGCAATCCTTCGGCCAGTGTGGCATGGACATTACTATATTCACCGAGTAGCAGGATGTTCATGGTCGTTTGTCGATGAGGGGAATGAGGCGCAGGAGGACAGACAAGCCCGTCTGACTATTTGTCATCTTGCGGAACCAGATATACTTGGCGGTATAGTCGCGGTCAGGTAGGGGAAAAAGTCCCTCTTTCCTGAGTTCATCGATTTTTCTGTCGAGATAATGGCGCGACCTTGTCTCGCGAATGATATTATAGAGATAGTCCATGGTGAGTTGGGCAACTCGTCGCTGTAAGGCAGCCTTGTCATTGATGGGCAGATGGTCGGCCAGGGTGTTCAGGCGGCTGATGACACCCTTAGTGTCGTGGAGTCTCCTCAGCCGCTTGCGGATATGGCTGTCTGTGATGATGGAGTTGGGACGAAGCCTATAGAGGTAGGCCTCTGCATCGGTGACAATGATGCGCTCTGCACGGAGCAGCAGTTGTGGCGTAAACTCCTCATCCTCGTGGATGATACCTGTCGTGAAGCGGAGGTCGCCGAGGATAGAACGCCTGAAGATATAACCCCAGGCTGTTCCTCGGATGTTGTTGTTTCGCATATAGTCGGAGCCGCTCTGGACCTGGCTGTCCTGATAGGTCTTGTCTTCCTGACCAGTATGAGTAAAGTTAAAAACGACCATCTCAGGATGATTGAAACGAATCAGGTCGATACAGTGTTCATAAGGTGGCTGAAGGAGCAGGTCGTCACCGTCGATAAATTGTAGGAATTCTCCTCTTGCCATCTGGATACCTGTATTACGCGCTGCACTGAGTCCTTGGTTCTTTTGACGGATGTATATGATGTGATCTTCATACTTCATCAGGTCGTTTATCGGACTTTTCCCTGAGCCGTCATCTACGATGATGATCTCCCGCTCAAAGTTACGTAGGGAGAGTGCGAGGATGCTGTCGATACATTCACAAAGCATCTTGACAGGCAAGTCGTAGTAGGTTAGGATAAAACTGATTAGTGGTTCCTCCATAGGTTGTGTATAGTTTTGTTGAGTTTGCATAATCTTTTTATACCCAGAGCGTTCGCTAATAATGACTTAATCTTTAATATACCTCTGTAATAAGAAGAGGTAAGTGGCTTGGGAGGGAGAATTGGGGAGTCTCCGGTCTGTTCATAGACATCCATCTGGATATTGAGCACATGGAGATAATAAGTCTGGAAAGCCTTGTCACTCCTGTTAATCCGCTGGATCATCTCCACGTGTGGCTGGAGCAACATGCGCAGGGCCTGGCCGTCGGCAGTCTGGGTGATACCCTGACTGTTACTGCAATAATAATAGAGTCCCTGACTGGTGGTCTGCACGGTACAGGCCTTCTCTAGTAAACGGGGCAGGGTAAAGGCATCTTCAAATAGACGGCCAACGGGGAAGTGCACTTCGTCGAACAGTTTTTTCCTGAATATCTTATTGCAGGCGTATGTATGCTGATAGGCCTTTCCGTCCAACCAGTAGGCTTCCATGTCGTGGTAGGTCGTCTCTTCCTCAAATGCTATTTTGTATTGATGAGGCGCGCCATAATGGACGAAGATAGGATATTCGAGGATGTCGATTCCTGGCTGTTGTTCAAGTCGCTCAATCAGCGGACGGTAGGTATGCTTGTCGATATAGTCATCGGAGTCTATGAAGGTGATATACTCACCTGTTGCATATTCTATGCCGGCGTTACGGGCATCGCTGAGTCCTCCGTTTGTCTTGTGAATGACGTGAAGACGTGCGTCTTTCTGAGCCCATTCGTTACAGAGCAGTGGACAGCGGTCGGGTGATCCGTCATCTACGAGAATGACCTCGCAATCCAGGATGTCCTGATCTAACACGCTTCTCACACATCTGTCGAGAGTGCTCTCTGTGCGATAGACGGGAATGACAATACTCAGTTTCATGGGGACAAAGGTACGAAAATATTTGGTATTATGAAATAAAACATCTAATTTTGCATTTGAATTACGTAAATTATGGTGAAAGAAACCGACGAGAATTACGGACATATCCTGAAATATACGGGCGTTTTCGGTGGTGTGCAAGGCTTGAACATCGTGATTGGTCTTGTGCGCAATAAGTTAATTGCCCTGTTGCTGGGACCATCTGGCATGGGGTTGTCCTCTTTGTTTAATACCTCGGTCAACTTCTTGTCGCAATCGACGAATCTGGGTGTGGCCTTCAGTGCCGTGCGCCATATATCCGCTTTGTATGATCAGGGTGATGATGAGGCTCTGGGCCATTATGTGAAAGTAGTGCGTGGGTGGAGTCTATTGACAGCCCTTCTGGGCATGCTTGTCTGTATCGTTGTTGGTCCGTTTCTGAGTGAGACCACCTTTGCTTGGGGAAACCATACGCTGCATTTTATTTTATTGTCGCCAGCAGTGGGTATGTTGGCCATTACAGGAGGCGAGACGGCTATCCTCAAAGGAGTGCGTCGTCTGGGAGCACTGGCTGGTGTACAGGTATTTAGTGTCTTTGCTGCTTTGCTGATTTCTGTGCCTGTCTATTATATCTGGGGAGAATCGGGCATTGTGCCCGTCATTGTCCTGATGGCCTTCGCCACCCTGTTATTCACTGTCAGTTATTCTTTTCGTATCTTTCCTTTGTGCCTGACAGGTGTCCAGGGCATTCTGGGTGAGGGAATGGAGATGGTGCGGCTGGGGGTAGCCTTTACGCTGGCAGGTATTGTCGGCAGTGCCTCCGAGATGGTAATCCGCAGTTACCTCAACGTGCAAGGTGACCTGGACATGTTGGGATTCTACAATGCTGGCTATATGTTGACAGTGACCTATGCAGGGATGGTGTTCTCCGCGATGGAGGCTGACTATTTCCCGCGTCTTTCTGGTGTCCAACATGACGTGACTGCTACCAATGATACGGTGAATCGACAGATGGAGGTGTCGCTCTTGCTGATCGCTCCCATGCTGGCGGCCCTAATCCTATTCTTGCCAGTGCTGATACCCTTGCTCTTCAGTGCCCAGTTTCTTCCTGTCGTGGGGATGGCTCAGGTGTCGGCTCTGGCGATGTATTTGAAGGTGCTGACACTGCCTGTGGCCTATATTACCCTCGCTCGTGGACAGTCATTGGCCTATCTCTTCTTGGAGACGTCTTATTTCGTGGTGTTTATTCTGTTGATTATTATGGGATATGAGTGGTGGGGACTTTATGGCACGGGCATAGCCGTCACTTTGGCCCATCTGTTCGACTATCTGATGATCAACAGTTTCGCCTATCAGAAATACGGCTACCGTTGTTCGGTAACCGTATTCCGTTATGCTGCAGTGCAGTTGTTGCTAGGTATGGGTGTCTTTGCCTTGACACTGACCGCTTCAGGAACAGCCTATTGGATTCCTGGTCTCCTGCTGACCTTGCTCAGTGGTCTGTTCTCACTTCAGATCCTTCGTAGTAAGACGCATTTATGGCAGGCGCTCATGCGTCGAATCAGGAGGGGAAGGGATTAGAAGCGGAAGTCTAATTCTACGTCAATAAGGTTATAGTTGTGCTTGGCCAGCGTACGGTCATTGACGTGTGAGTACTCAGCATGAATCTCAAGATTCTTGGTGAAGAAATAGTTTAGGCCGCACTCTACCTGATTGACTGACGAGCCCCATTCCTTCTGATTGCGATAAGTCTGGTAACGGGCCTTGGCGTGGAGTTTCCCTTTGATGAGGGGCACGATGCCGAAGACATACCAGCCGTCAGCCTTATTGCCATTCTCGTAGCATATCTCGCGGACGTTGTTTCCTGGAGACTTGGCACCCCATCCCTCGCTATGGATATACTCAGCACGGAAGGTGTATTCGTCCTTGTCGTACTCAGCAGAGAGACAGTAACGGTTCTTCTCAATACTGCGAGTCTCACCTGTTTCCGGATCTAGCATGCCACCACGACTACCAGTCCATCCGAAGGCACCGATACGTACGCCCTTAATAGGCATTACCCAGATGCCGCCGATGAAGTCCTTGCGGTTATCCACATCCTTCTGGTTCACACCCTCACCGTTATAGACACCTACCTGATAGTGCAGAATCCGGCGACCATTGGCATTGGGGAAGAGGTCGCCAGACAACTGGATACCGATGTCACGTCCACCTGACGATCTCTCACCAGTGCGGTCGCCAAAGGCAGAGAGTTTGTTGATAACATCGGCATAACTGCGCCAGCCCTGCGTGATGGGGTGGGTGGGATTCTCAAAGGTGAAGCAGCGCTTGAACTGTCCGGCGCGAATCTTGAACTCAGGGAATTTACGCCATTCTGCGTAAAGGTCCACAAGTTGCACGGTGGGCTGTCCAGGACCAGTGGCGTTGGTACCCTGAATCTGGGCACGCCAGTCGAAGTCACCGATCTTGCCGTCGAGGATGAAACGGGCCAGACGCAAGTTGAAGGAGTTGGAATGGTTGCCTTCCGGATCCTGCCCCTGATACTGTAACATTCCATAGCCGCTGAACTTGATGTTCTTCACCCATTGGGGAAGTTCAATAGTTGCTTTCTTCTGAGTGGCTTCTACTTCTTGAACTGCCTCAATCTCTTTGACGTCCTGAACTTCTGCGACAGTTCCTTCTGCATAGCCATAAGTACTGAACCCTGTCAGCACCAGGGCGAGCATCGCATACGATTTTCTATTCATAATAAATGATGTTTTAAGTTATTTGGGCACAAATATAGGGAAAATTTTTGGATTATCCAAACATTTTCCCTTATAATTGCGATTAATGTCCTATTCAAGGTTACCGTCGTTCAAGAAGTACGACGTTCTCTACGTGCGGCGTATGGGGGAACATATCCACAGGCTGTACAGCACCGACCTTGTATGCGATGTCGAGATCCTGCAGGTCACGGGCCTGTGTAGCGGGATTACACGACACATAGACAATGCGCTCTGGGGCAGCACGGAGGATGGTCTTCACCACGTCGGGGTGCATGCCAGCACGTGGCGGGTCGGTAATGATGACGTCAGGCTGTCCATGTTCAGCGATAAAGACGTCCGTAAGGATGTCCTTCATGTCACCAGCGTAGAAAAGGGTGTTGGTGATGCCGTTGAGTCTGGAGTTCACCTTTGCATCCTCGATGGCCTCAGGCACATATTCGATGCCGATGACCTGACGGGCATTCCTGGCGACGAAATTGGCAATGGTGCCAGTACCCGTGTAGAGGTCATAGACGATCTCATTGCCCGTCAGTCCAGCGAACTCGCGGGCTACGTCATAGAGATGGTAAGCCTGTTCGGTATTGGTCTGGTAGAAACTCTTCGGTCCCACCTTGAAACGCAGGTCTTCCATAGTCTCGAAGATATGGTCGTTGCCTTTGAAGACAAGGATGTCCTGGTCCCCGATCGTATCGTTACACTTCTGATTGTCCAGATATAATAGCGACGTAATCTGTGGAAATTGGTTTGCGATATGCTTCAGGAGGGCCTTTGCCTCGGTCTCGCCCCCCGTCTCGTCATAGTGGAACTGGATGATGACCATCCATTCGCCAGTGTTGGAGTTACGTATGATGACATCGCGCAGCAGTCCCTTTTGGGCGCGGAGGTCAAAGAATGAAAGTCCATTCTCGATGGCATAGTCGCGTATCTCATTGCGGATACGGTTGTGGAGGTCGTCCATGAGCCAGCACTTCTCGATGGGCAGTATCTTGTCGAAGGCACCTGTGATATGGAAGCCGATGGCAGGCTGATTCTTATCGAACACAAAGGCACCATCCTTTTTGCTCCCTCCTTCAGCGGTAGCAGAATCTTCATTCTTCATTTTTAATTCTTCATTTGTCAGCCACCGCTTGTTGGCACAGCCATAGTCGAGTTTGTTGCGGTACTCCTGTGTCTTCACACTACCGAGGATAGGCATGAACTCTGGCAGGTCGATTTTCCCGATGCGGGTCAGTTGGTCGAAGACCTGCTTCTGCTTGCACTTGAGTTGTTCATCGTAGGGCAGGTTCTGCCATTTGCAACCACCACACACACCGAAGTGCTCACAAAACGGAATCGCGCGTACATTACTATATTTTACAAAGCGCACTACCTCGCCCTCGGCAAAGGAATGTTTCTTGCGGCGTATCTGAACGTCGCATATATCACCTGGCACACAGAAGGGTACAAAGACGACCAGGTCGTTCCAATGGAACAGACATTTCCCCTCAGCGGCCACAGCCTCTATCTCTACACCCTCTAGGAGCGGTAACGGTTTCTTGTTTCTTGCCATATCTTCGTGTTTTGGTGTGCAAAGGTACGAAAAAACTGTCAGTTGCGCAAATTTTCTTATATGATTATTTCTGTTGTTCTCATTCTCCTTTCAGCAGAGGTATAACCGATTGATTCACAGGATGTTCGGCTGAAATGTATTTCTCGTGCCCTTTCCATCAGTAGCCAGGGTGGTTTCATCTATGCGTATCTAAAACTTTGTGCCGAGGTCATTTTTAATGGAAATCCCAAGGCCTGGGACGAAAAAAAGGAGGCGCTTTTTGCAGGAAAAAGTGCCTCCTGACTGTGCTAAAGTGCCTCCTGTCCGTGCTAAAGTGTCACTTATCTGATGCGGGCTGACTTTCGCAACTGGCAAGTTGTCTTTTCTAAAACCTTACACAGACACCTTTCAGTGTAACGGTTTGATAATAAGTGACATACGGGTATTCTGAAAGGTAAATTAAATATTTGTTCTATATATACGAAGATGCTCTGTACATGCTAAAAAATCAAAAATGTCACGTCGGCATTGCAAATTTCCGTGCATTTTCTTTGTATTCTCCCAAAAAGTGAGTATCTTTGCGGAATTAAACAAAAAACTATTTATAAACAATTAAAATATAGTACTGACTTATGAGCCAAAAAAGAGTCTATCTCTTCGGTAATGGAAAGGCCGAAGGAAATGCGAAGATGCGTGAGGAACTGGGCGGTAAGGGTGCAAACCTTGCCGAGATGAACCTGATCGGAGTCCCCGTTCCTCCAGGTTTTACAATTACAACAGATTGCTGCAATGAGTACTATCAGGTTGGTCAGCAGAAGATCATGGAACTGCTGAACGATGACGTGATGGCAGCCGTGAAGCATATTGAGACCTTGATGAATTCAAAGTTCGGCGACAAGGAGAATCCGCTGCTTGTTTCCGTACGTTCTGGTGCCCGTGCCTCTATGCCTGGTATGATGGATACCATCTTGAACCTTGGTCTGAACGACGAGGTGGCTGAGGGTATGGTGAAGAAGACCAACAATCCTCACTTCGTATATGACAGTTATCGTCGTTTCGTACAGATGTACGGTGACGTGGTGCTTGAGATGAAGCCCGTAAACAAGACCGATATCGACCCGTTTGAGGAGATTATCGAGAAGGTGAAGGAAGAGCGCGGTGTGAAACTGGACAAGGACCTGAACGTCGATGAGTTGAAGAAACTGGTGAAGTTGTTCAAGGAGGCCATCAAGGCCCGTACGGGCAAGGACTTCCCCAACGATCCTATCGAGCAACTCTGGGGTGCTATCTGCGCTGTGTTCCGTTCTTGGATGAACGAGCGCGCCATCCTCTATCGTAAGATGGAAGGCATTCCCGACGAGTGGGGTACAGCCGTATCAGTGATGGCAATGGTATTCGGTAACATGGGCGATACCTCTGCCACAGGTGTATGCTTCAGCCGAGATGCTGCCAATGGTGAGAACCTGTTCAATGGTGAGTACCTGGTAAATGCTCAGGGTGAGGATGTTGTGGCTGGTATCCGTACCCCGCAGCAGATTACCAAGATTGGTTCTCAGCGCTGGGCAGAGCGCGCTGGTATTTCTGAGGCAGAGCGCGTGGCAAAATATCCTTCTATGGAGGAGGCTATGCCTGAGATCTATAACGAACTGAATGGTATCCAGGATAAGTTGGAGCATCACTACCATGATATGCAGGATATGGAGTTCACCGTACAGGAGGGTAAACTCTGGTTCCTCCAGACACGTAACGGTAAGCGTACAGGTGCCGCTATGGTGAAGATCGCTATCGACCTGCTCCACGAGGGTATGATTGACGAGAAGACTGCCATCATGCGCTGCGAGCC